>Ga0123342_1003934_pt1 | contig 23290 bp, 10 predicted proteins | sample Turbeawhitnodule_FD_89960 | JGI IMG/M metagenome (GOLD analysis project Ga0123342, IMG submission 89960) | Root nodule microbial communities of legume samples collected from Mexico - Turtle bean Mexico white nodule | ecosystem: Host-associated > Plants > Roots > Nodule | place: Mexico: Nepantla... | reverse complement strand
TCCAATCACGAAGAAAATCACAATAAGCAGAGATGTTATTTTCGAAGAAGAAGCGCAGTGGGACTGGACATTGAGTACACCAGAGCAAAACATATTCACATGGGAAGATGATGATGGAGTTCTTGAAGAAGAAAAAACTGAGGACGAATATGAGGAAGAAGGACCTGAAAATTCTATAGCAATACATGCTCCGAGAGAAGAAACAGAAGAGATCACTACAGCAACAAATCCTGTGCGTGAACATGAAAAACAATAAAAAAGAGCAAGAAAGCCACCTGGATGGATGCAAGATTTTGTAAGCAGAGAAGAAGAAGATGATAACTAGACAAACTTTGTTTTTTTCATATGCAATGATGATCCGATAAACTTCTCTGAAGCGGCAAAGGAAGAAAAGTGGAATTAAGCAATGAAGTTGGAGATTCAGTCCATTGAAAGAAACAACACTTGGGAGCTCACAGAATTGCCAATAGGAGCAAAGACAATCGGCGTCAAATGGATATACAAAACAAAGCTGAATGAAGAAGGAAATGTCAAAAAATGCAAAGCACGTTTAGTGGCGAAAGGCTACTCTCAAACAACAGGGATGGATTATACAGAAGTTTTTGCACCAGTGGTCAGATGGGATACAATTAGGAGTATTCTTGCAGTAGCTGCCTAACGAGGTTGGTGTGTTTATCAACTAGACGTCAAAAGTGCTTTTCTATACAGTGAATTGAAAGAGGAAGTTTATGTTGATCAGCCTGAAGGATATCTTAAAGTAGGGGAGGAAGACAAAGTCTATCGCTTAAAAAAGGCCCTCTATGGCTTAAAATAGATGCCAAGAGCATGGTTCAGCATAATTAAGAGTTACTTTACGAAGGAAGGGTTTAAGAAAAGTGACTATGATCACACCCTTTTCTTCAAGAAAACAGAAAACGATTTATTGGTGGTAAGTCTCTATGTCGATGACTTGATTTTTACTGGAAGTGACAAAATATTGTGCGCAGAATTCAAGTCCTCAATGCAGAAGGAATTCGAAATGACGGACATGGTAAAAATGAATTTTTTTCCTTGGAGTGGAAGTTCATCAAAGTGAAGTAGGGATACACATATGTCAAAAGAAGTATGCAAAGGAGGTGTTGGAGCGTTTTAATATGGGGAACTGTAACTCTGTCAAAAATCCAATTGTTCCAGGAATTACTGTTTCAAAGGAGGGGATTAAAAGAGCTGATGCAACACTCTACAAACAACTTGTTGGCTGTCTAATGTATCTTACGGTAACAAAACCTGATTTGATGTTTGTAATGTGTTTGATTTCACGTTTTATGTCTGACCCTAAGGAAGAACATATGTTGATTTCCAAAAGAGTATTAAGATACGTAAAAGGAACACATGACTTTGGAGTGTTCTGTGGGAGATTGTCAAAAATGAATTTGTTGGGAGCACTTCTGGATATGTTTTCTTGTTGAATGGGGCAGCAGTTAGATGGAGTTCTCGAAAGCAAGACATAGTCACTCTCTCCTCAACCGAAGCTGAATATGTTGCAGCAAGTTCCTCTGCGTGTCACTGTGTTTGGCTAAAAGGGATGTTGCAGGAGCTAGGAGTTGTAAATGGTGAATGTATAGACATCATGTGCGACAATAGCTCGACGATTAAGTTATCTAAAAATCCAGTCATGCATAGGAGGACAAAACACATCGATGTCAGGTAACACTACTTGCGAGACTTGTGTAATGAAGAAATCATGAAGTTGATTTTTGACTAAGCCTATCAAGTTGGATCAGTTTGTGAAGCTCAGGAATTTGCTTGGAGTTCGAAGGATGGAAAGTTAAACTGATGCTTTTACCGTATCAGTTTAAGAGGAGGAATTATGTTAGATATTTGGCAAAGACTGATGAATAAGTCAAGCTAATTTTTAATGGTTAAATAAATTTGTTATAAATTTTATATATTTTAATAATAGTGTCTATTTCTTAGTTATGTGTTACGTAGATTTCGGTTTCTGAGGTTGTAAGTCATTCTCTTTTCATTATAAAATATACTAAATATTTCTATTAGTAATGATTAACGTATCACGAATTTGCCCATCCATTGTTTGTTAAATTTAGTGGTTAGTTATATAAATAAATATGATTGATTTTATTTTATAAACTATTAAAATAATTGTGTGTATCATTCAATACTGATGTTGGTGTTAACTGTTTTTTAAAACAGTCACAGTCGATATTTCTATAATTTTATGATAGTTTAATCACTTATAATAGAATAAAAATCACTTATAAAATAAATTTACTTGGGTGAATAATTTCTTAATTAAATGGATTCTTAAATTAATAAATTGGTAAAGTCTCTACGAAATTACACGTTATCAATTAGATAAATAAGAAAAATGAAAAAGTGATTTAATAGAGAATAAATTAAGAAAAATATGAAATAACAAAGTGGGAAGGTGGGAGAGTGTGTGATTTTTGGCACAAAATAGAGTGAAAAAGACTCTTGTTTTTTTTTTAAATTGAGATATTAATTCTGAGGAACAGGAAAATGATAAATTTGATAAGAAAAATAATGAAAAATAAAATATTTTTAAATTCATGTTTTGTTTTGATTAAAGATTTGAACCGAGGGAATGAATTTGAAGAAAAAGTGTTAGAAAAGTGAGATGATTTAAATTAAAGTAAATTGAATGAAAAATTAAGAAAAATGAAAGGAAAAATTATAAAAGTTCATGATTGATGTGAAATGTATAGATTAAAATTTTATGTAATTGATAAAAAATAAAAATTATAAAATTTTCCTTATATTTAAAAATAATTAAAAAGAAATATAATTTATTAATTTGTACATTTGAGTTGTTTTGTAATTAAAATTGTCAGAACATGACAAATTATCATAAAAAAATATTTTTAATTTAAAATAAAATTTGTATATTTATAATTATAAAATATGTGTGTGAAGCATGGAACTTACGTGTGATAAAAACATTATTTTTACTATGGTATGTTAACTTAGTTGAAAAAAAATACAAATTATTTAACATTTTAGATACATACAAAATTATTGAAAATTGATTTTGATAAAATTAAATAAAATTATAATATAAATAATTGTATAATATTTAAGTGAAATTGTAAATTTCGTAAAACTTAATAAAATAAATTAAAATTACATAAAAATACATCACCTAATTAATATTAAAATATAACCATACAATACAATATGATGAAAAAAAAATAGTTAAATTAAAATTATTAAGTGGGGGAAAACAACAATATAAAATGACAACTATCATTTGAAAGAGTTATCGAAATCATCAAATTTTTGTTGTTGATGGTCAATTCTTTGATGAACTCTCTCAAAATCTCTAGTTACATTGATGTTCAAAATATTTAATCCTTGTTGTAACTCTTTAATATCACCCCAAGTTTGTGAAAGCATCATAATAGAATATGAGGGTTGAGGTGCAATGTCTTCAACATTGTTATCGGGTATTGTTAAGTCTTGGTCGTCTTGTTCATCATCTTGGTTCATCCCACCATGTTGTCAGACATCGTTAACTTGAATGGTATTCCTAGTTCCATAGATGCATCGACGGAAAAGTCCATGCCATATTGAGCCATGATCCATGTAATCAAAATGTTATGTGGAAGAGACATGTTGTTGTCCAAGCATTTGATAATGTGTCGCGTTATGCAATGAGACCAATTAATCATATATTATTTTTCATGACCCATAACATAAAAATTTCTTCCTGAAATAATTAAGCAAAATTGATGGCCCATATACTCAATATGGACACGAACATGTAATGCAATAGTATGTCATTCATTAATATTCAAACTATCTACATTATGATTGTGCGTCTCTAATTTAATCATGGAACTCAATGTCATATCATGATCATAGTTGAGCTCCTCAAGAATGTTTGGAGATGACAATTTTTTATCTTGGTACTTCAAATTAATCAAAGTCAACCAATTTGAGTATGTGATTTATTATTAAAGTTATCAAAACTTGTGATCTTCATGTTAGAATGAAACACTTTAATCAAATTCTCAAAGTAAGGAGCTTTAAGCCACATGATAAATTTTTCCAAACAATTATCATTATCCATGTCAAAAATATCTTCACATATAAAACCATAAATATAATTTGTGATAATTAATTAAATTAATTAAAAATTATTTCACTTAAAGCACAATATTTAAACCATTTTGTATTTTAATAAAGACAAGTCTTTTACTCACAATAAAATATACATTAATATTATCAAAATTGCTAATATTGGTACATAATTTATATTAGTTTTTTTATAATTTTTGTGTATAAACACTTCATATTATTTTTTATATGTTAAAATATAAACAGGTTAACTTTTTTTACTTTATTATTTTATATAGTATTTTGATATGAGATCCAATTATTTTACATATATAGAACTTATCTTATGAATATTATATTATTTTTACTAAAATTATATATAAAAAATTATTTCATCAATAAATAAATTAAAATATATAAAAATATTTTACAAGTTTATTTAATTTTATTATCTTGTATTTACCAACTATTTACAATTTAATATCTTAGTTTAACAATTTTCTAGTATCTAGCCATTATCTCTTCATCTTACCAATTTTTCATTTTCAACTATTTTTTTCAAACATAATTATATTTAATTTTATATGATGCACAACATTGTTCGTCATAAATTTGTATGATCTATGTAGAAAATTTCCATAAGACTTGTTTATTATTATTATTTTTTATTTCATCTATTAGTTTAGTTTGAAGTTAATATTAATTTAGAAGGGTAATCAAATTTCATAGGGATAAGGATTTTGTAGGGATGATGATTCATGCACAAGTTGTTACTACGGAGTTCAATAAACATATTTGGACATATATCAATCAAAGGACCACACATGTATGCATAAGAGATGGAATTTAAGACTTATTTATTAATGATCTCTACAAGGAATCAAACACAGGATGTTTAAACCACATACAACACCACACTAACACGTTCCTTTACCAATGCACCTACAACACAATAATCATACAAGTCATGCAAACGTAGTCAAATAAGGAGATGATCATAACATTGCCAGCCAAATGCATGGATTCATTCACTCTCAGCTAAAGCAAAACCGTGCAAAAAATAGTTATACAAAAGGCTTTTTAATTGATTACGAGGTGTGGATAATCAATTATGTGCTTCTTTTTGAATCATAATCGATTATCCACACATCATAATTGATTAGAGAGTCGTATTACATTTTGAAAATCATGCATGCACCTTCATATATCATGTACAAATGCTTCGTTCACTTACCAACACTGATAAGAAAGCTTCCTAACCCAATACCACCACCAACGTTCATCAACTTCTAGTAGCACCAGGAACCAAGCACCTCAACTCCTCTTCTCCCAACAACAATGAGAACTCTCAAGTGACACCAAAAACACAATCATGATAAACAATAAACAATGTGATCCAAAAAGAGTATTTACGAGTTCTTAATGACAAGTTAAAACCTAATAGTCAACAATGAAATCTTTGAGCCTCCACTATTTAGGAATCTTTACATACAAGAATCATTGTCATGCATATGAAAAAAAAGGAATAATTCAATTATTTTACAATCGTTGACGTGACTTTTCCCTTATTTATTTTCACACCTGATATCAACCACAAACATTCTTTTCGTGCAAATCCTTACTTTCATTTTTACACAAATCACCTTATTCAAACACAAATAACACCTATAAATTTGTCTCAACATATAACAATTACCCTACAATAAACCTAACATAAACAAATGGAGAAAAAAAATTATTATAATTAATAATACATATTCTACTATAATTATAATCAATTTTAAAGATTTTTTTTTAATTTTAAAAAAATCTCTCAAAGTTGATTATTTGGACAACAATATGTATTTTTTCCATTCTCAAATCTTAATTTTCAACAATAAGAAAAGTAAAATATCAATAGTAATATAAAAATATTTGTTTTCACCTCTTCTCAAATTCATGCAAAGAGTAACAGGAAAGATATAATTTTCTAAAGAAAATATAATAAAAATGGAGATTGAAAAATTTGTCGTGTCCATAGATTGAATAAATAGTATCTATTGCGTCACCATCTTATATCTCTGTACACCACTTCGCATGCTATCCGACCCCCACTCAGGCAAAGCGTGAACTGTGAGCACACCACGCATCGTTAGTCGGTATAACCTTTTCTAGTAATTTGTAAAGTCAACTGTCAAGGTCAAAACCGTAATTTTAGCCCAACTTGAAAAGAGGGAAACTCTTTATTATTTATTTTGGTATTACCCATGAAAAATCAGTACTTCAATAATTTTGGAGTTTTTATAATTAACAACTAATTTTAACTATTATTTATTGTTTGATTTTTGAGCAGTTTTCTTTTGGAAAAAAACTTAAATAAATATTATAAATATAGGTATTTATTTTCAATCATATTTAAACTTTTATTTTAATAAAATATGATACATACAGTTAATAATATAAGTATCATCTACATAACATTCTAAATATGATTGAAGGTAAGCAATTATAATATTATATATAAGGCTTCTCCATTTCTTTCTTACATGTCCGTGTCTAACAGAGAGTCAGCCTTTGTGTTAGATAGAGAAAGAAAAAAGTTAGAGAGAGAAAGAGAGTTGTGATTTGTGAAGCACACAGGATCTAAAAACGTGTAATCTGACAAGACGACTTTGGAACATCATGGTTAGTCAGCAACATCTTCATCTAATCGCCTTGTGTGGTTTTATGTGTATGAACGCACCTTCGTTCTATTCAATTTCTTATCTTTTTAGTCTTTCTCCATTTGTTCAAACTTCTTTGCTCTTTATTTTTCCCTTCGCCGTGATTGGGGCGTGGGAAACTTCGAGACCCAGGTGTCTTTAGGTATGTATGGTTTGTAACTTTGAATTCTTTACTCTTCTGGGTTTCTTGTTCGCCTTTCCAAGTTTCTATTTTTTTACTCTATGGACTCTTGGTTTTGTGAAATTTGTATTTGGGTAGTCCCCGGCGTGTTTCTTGCTGTGTAGTTTTGGGAACTTGCAATAAAGTCAATATGAGTTTTGGTTCTAGAATTCTTCCGGATTCTTGTTATTTGGTTACCAAGAAAGTTGTAGTCTAGAGCTTTGATCTATTTTTCTGCTCTTTAAAGACCCTGTTATGTTATTTGATCTCAGCGTTTAGAAAAAAGACCCCCTTTCTTTTCTCGTGTGCTTGTTTGCCTCTGCCCCTGTGCGTTTGAGGGGGTATTTTATTCGATTCGTGACCTAGTAACTCCCGTAGCAAAAAATAGGGAAATCAGATTCCTTTTACAGTAACATATAGTCGAAGTTAGTATACAATAGAACCTTCAGTAAGCCTTTTATTTTGCTTCAGTTGCTCCTATGTTAAGTTAGATTGAAGAGAAACACAACCAGGTTTAAAAACCCTTAAAAAAACATGTTTCTGACTAAAGTATGGAATTTTAGCCTTTAGGTCCATGTGGGGTTTTACTTTTATTCATACACTTTGTGCTTTACCCCATTCTATCTTCCTTCTCTTTTGCTTCTTGATCACTAAGCATTGAGGGAGGAATTTAAAATAAAGTTTGTTTTATTTGCAGCTCCTCACTCTTCTAAGGTTTCAGTTGTTGTGACGTCCTCTTAGTGACTAGAGTGGAACATTGATTCTTTTAGTGGCACTTTGATGATATATTTAGTTCTGGGGTGAGAGTATATTAGAACAGATGTCCTTCCGCAGCATAGTTCGTGATGTAAGGGATGGATTTGGAAGCCTATCAAGGAGGAGCTTTGAGGTAAGGCTTCCTGGCCATAGCAGGGGCAAGTCACGCAGTTCGGTCCACGAGTTGCAGGAGCAGCCAGCGGTCATACAGAACAGCCGGTGGGCTAGCCTTCCCCCAGAGCTCCTTCGTGATGTTATTAATAGATTGGAAGCAAGTGAGAGTACATGGCCTGGTCGTAAGCATGTAGTTGCATGTGCTGCTGTGTGCAAGTCCTGGAGAGAAATGTGCAAAGAAATTGTCAGCAGTCCTGAACTCTGTGGGAAGATTACTTTCCCTATCGCCCTGAAGCAGGTATGAACCCTTTGTTCTTCTATCCTGTGCCTAGAATATGTGTAAAATATTTGCTTTGTGTATAAAGGATATGAAATCTGTACCATCATCAAAGTTTACATTTTTATGCTTCGTTGATTCTTGTCTTGTCTGCAGCCTGGGCATAGGAATGGAACCATCCAGTGTTTCATCAAGAGAGACAAATCTAAGCTGACATACCATCTCTTCCTTTGCCTCAGTCCTGGTGAGCTTTCCTTTGTTGACACTAACATATATGAACTTATATAATAATCTTGATCTGTTCTTTCTTTGATTTGCTTTCAGTGTGTAATTTTTGTACTTATGGCATTTGATATATTTATTGACCTTTTCCCTTATCAATCTGAGCCAAGGTCACCTTTGAACTTTTAGTGGTGTTTCTTTGATTTTTTGCCCAGCTTAAGCGCTTATGATGTTCATTTCTATGTTTGGATTGGTGAAAAGGGATGGAATGAGGTGGTTGTTTTGAAATGTACAGCTTCCTAGTGGCACTGGGAACTGTTTGTCCAAATTCGTTTTTCATCAAAAACCTATTGTTGTTTACGCAATATAGGTAGTAGTAGTGTTCGAATATGATGGTCATATTCTTTGTTGCGGCCCACTTACAAGCTTCTTGTGTTATTTTATTGAAGCTTGTGAAAGTAAGTAATATCTACTGGCCACCAAGTTACTTGAGGGTTGGGATGTCACTTCTAGCTTATTCTGGTCACATATAATCCATTCAAATAATTCAACCTTGTTCAGAGCATCGTTTTGACTTGGTGTTTGTTTTGGCTTCTTAGCTTAGCTAATGTTTTAGCCGTTTGTGAGGCATGTCTATGCTTAGTTTGACTATAATTACGAGAGAATAATTCATGCCTTGCCTATCCTACTTGGTTTATTGGTTCAAATGTTTTCTATGCTGGCACAAGTACTTCCTTATCTTGAGTTGACAAATGTCTTGCTGTTCCAATATGCTGTATATATATATATATGCATTTAGCAATTTTATGTTCCTGGCTATCATTGTTTTTGGGACCTGTTCTGGACTGATAACCGTGTTCCTTCCTGCAGCCCTGCTTGTTGAAAATGGAAAGTTTCTTCTCTCTGCAAAAAGGACCAGAAGAACAACATGCACGGAGTATATTATATCAATGGATGCAGATAACATATCGAGATCTAGTAGTACGTACATTGGAAAACTGAGGTAAGAAAGACTTAATTTTGGGGCTACTTGGCATGCATTTTTGCATTAACAGACAATTTTCTGGTTTTTATTGCCCTGTACAAGATCTAAATTTATGCATAATTTTTTTTACCATCACTCAAGAAAGTACTACAAATAAATTGTTTCTTTACTTTGTAGTCATTATGGACTTGCACTGTATTAATTTGTGGTTGTAGCAGGTCAAATTTTCTTGGCACAAAGTTTATAATTTATGATACACAACCACCGTACAACAATGCTATGCTGTCCCCACCTGGGCGTAGCCGTAGGTTTTCGAAAAAGGTTTCTCCAAAGGTCCCTAGCGGCAGCTACAACATTGGTCAGGTCACCTATGAGTTGAATGTCCTTGGTACTAGGGGACCCCGAAGGATGAATTGTACAATGTACTCAATTCCTGCATCATCTCTTGAGCCTAATGGCGTTGTCCCAGGGCAGCCAGAGCTCCTTTCCCACCCCCTTGAGGATTCTTTCCGAAGTATATCCTTCTCAAAATCAATTGACAATTCAACCCGGTTTAGCAGCTCTAGGTTCTCAGACATAATGGGAACCGGCAGTGAAGACCAGGAGGGAAAGGTTGTACCATTAGTTCTGAAGAACAAGTCCCCAAGGTGGCATGAACAGCTTCAGTGTTGGTGCCTCAACTTTAGAGGAAGGGTCACTGTTGCCTCTGTAAAGAATTTTCAGCTGATTGCTGCGACATCGATGACAGCCCCAGCCCCTATAGGATCAGGACCTACACTATCCCACCCACCACAGTCTTCTTCTTCTGACCATGACAAGATCATTCTTCAGTTTGGCAAGGTTGGCAAGGATATGTTTACAATGGACTACCGCTACCCTCTATCTGCATTTCAGGCTTTTGCTATATGCTTGACTAGCTTTGACACAAAATTGGCTTGTGAATAGTTACAACAGATATATATGTGTGGTAAGAAAAGTAGGATTTAATCTCCATTTTAGATATTTGTAGGAATGTTGAAGCTCCATGAAGTCATTGTTCTTCTTCTCACTGCTAAACTGTAAAGTATGGAACAATCTCTTCTTTTTGATAGTCAATACTATCTTTGTCAAACTTCGATGATGTAGATTTCCATATTTTGTATAAATATGTAATGAAAATGTAGTAGCATTCTTGCTTCCGTAAGGTATGGTGTATATTGAAAATTTGGCATTAAATATTTAAGGTGATTTCATAAATCTTTGCAACAACAAAAAAGAGTGACAGTTATCACAGTCCATCGTTGTGATTTTTGAGGAATTGTAAAGCCCTAGAGGTCGCCCAGAAGTATTTATGAAAAATAAACAAAGTATTGCGATTATAGAATTTGTTGTATTATTTTAGTTTTTTAATCGAGGTCTGATTAATTTAGAGGGGCTTGATTGTAATTGAAATGAAGAACAAATGAAGGAACAAGTTCTCCGTGCACAAATGGAGCGAGCACATTGCTTTGCAAAGGTTCATCGAAAAAAAGTGCGCTCCATTAGTTGTATTTCAGTTGAATGATGATTAAAATAATATATTTAAATTAAAATTAAACATAATTTTAATGTTTTTAATCTTTGCACAAAACTAAAAAAAAATATTTTTTAGCGTATATAAATTTCTCTTAATTTGCATGTAAATAAATAATGTGAAAAAATACACATTCCTTAATTATCTCAAGAAGAAAAAACTTCAAAATGAATAAAAAAATTGGAAAAAGTTGAGACTACCTCGCCCTTATAAGCTTTGCGACTGATTATATCACATCTAATTATAAGAATAGTTTACTTATTTTATATTAAAACAATATTTTCTTAAATATTTTTAATTTTTATAAGTCTATTTATGAGTTGACTGTCAGGTTTTAGATATTATTAATATATAATAATTAAATTGGTCAATTTTTTAAAATTTCTTTAACTTTTAGATAATATGTTATTTCTAAATAAAAAAGTATGATTTTATTAAAAACATAATAGTGGAATATCATTTTAATCAAAATATAATGGATATGAATATCTTTCAAAGAGAACTACTGTAAAAAAATTTAAAAAATAGAAGAGGTAGTATTTGTTTCAAAACTAAAAGATCCAAGTGCTATTTAACAATGCCACCCATTTTTTTTAATAGTATTTTATATTTATCAAGTGGATTGTTTATTTTATTACTATTAATCATCCTAACCTATCTGATATCAATATCTTATCCACCATAACCAAATGAAAGTTGTTGCACAATGAATTTTTTTGAAGTTATTTGATGGCCACTGTGTCGGTAAATAAAGATTGGTGCACCATTTGGCAAAAAGTTGATATGGATCATAAATACTCATTCAATTCGCTAATTGCCACGTTTCCTAAAGTTGTCTAGTTTTTACCAACATATACTGCTATGATATAATAGTATATCAAGAGGTGCATTCCAACCATATAGTGCAAAAACCAGAGGACAAACACACAATCCCATATACATTTGACATACACAAAACACACTTTTATCAAAAATATGTATTGTGGAACATTATTAACTATCCCAACACAACTAACCCATTATACATTTCCTAGTACTATGTCATGTTAAAATCTCTGTTTTCTTCTTGTTTAACATCAACTATTTTATTCACCAATCAAAACCTGTGGCACACATAGGAAGAACATGGTACAAATGCACAAGAGTGCAGGATGAGAGAATTTTGTGCTGAGATGAGCATTAGAAAGATGAAAGTTTTTAGAAATACAGTGAGATCTGGTTAAAGAGATGAAAGTGTGTGATGATTACAAGGGTTAAAAAGTGTAGAGAGTATTGTTCTATGATTAATTAAATAGACAAGAGGAGAGCATACCCAAAATGTTGAACTCCTTGACAGACTTACGAGAAGTGAGCACTGGTAGCATTTGAGCCACTAATTGTAACAAGGTGTGGAGTTGGTGATGAAGTGAATGCAGAAGATGATGGAGGTTGATGTGCATCCTCTGATAGCATCTCGAAGGTGTTCTTGAAAGCCATGGAGTATGAAGTTCTCTTCCATCTCCATTTCTCCCTCTTCCATCTCTTCCTCTGGTTGGTTCTGAGGGATGAAAGGTAAGCTGATATATAAATGTATAGTGCAAGCCCACGTGGTTTCATGGGGTTGAGAGCAGTAACCCCCTTCGGCACGGTGGGTCTTAGATTATGACAATCAATTAAATAAAAATATTATCCAAAACAAAAAGGGAAAAGTTAACCTAGAGAGTTAGGTTATGATGTACGTGGATTCAAGAAAAATAGTTTCTATAATCATTATTAATATTTTTTTTAAACGGTGATTAATGATATTTTCAATATTTAATTCATTATTTTGAAAGATGAGAAGACCATGGATATTTAATGTGAAAAGAGGTCATTATAATTTAATACAATTTTCTAAAATTTACTTGTTAACAAAAAAAAAACTTTATTTCTTCTTCTTCCCTTTATTTATGTGTAACTTTTTTTTTCATCGTGGTTTAAAATTGCAATTTCTATAATTTTATTATCCTCCTTTTCATCATGGAATGTAATTTCTAAAAATTATAGTAATTTATTCATTAACCTTTCATCGCATGTAGTTTTTTCGTCAGTCAGTGTTTTGAAATTAGTCTAGTAAATAGTTACGTCACTCTTTTTTTTCTATTTTTAGTTCTACTTTATTTCCGGGTTATTTCTTAATGTGATGAGAAGAAAAAAAATCCATGAATATGATCGTCTTATAATACTTTCTATATTTACTATAGTATTACTAGCTAAGAAAATTTCAAATTAAGTTGACGGTTGTATTTATGTTGAATAATTTTAAACTACATAAAAAATAATTGTTAATTTTCTTTTTCAATCTATATTAAGGATTTGATTATGAATCTGAAATTAATTTTTAATTAAAAAGGAAATATCTTTTACATTGAATGAAAAAATATATGATAGATTTATCAGAGTCCATAAACTTGTTCCATACAAATTAAATTTGTTCCATGTAAAGTAAAAAACAAAATAAAAAGATAAATACTTTTATTATCTTAAATCATGATATTTTGTTTCAATTTTTATATTTCTATATTTGGGAGAGAGAAATTACTCTCTCTTTTTTCTCTACACAATCCTTAATCTAAACGTAGATATCTCTTCACATCTTTTCTCTTTAACTGTGAAACTCATGAAGCAAACAAAATCTATGATTTTTGCTTTAGAATTTCGAAAGAAACCAAATCTCTTTGGCAAATATCCTCCTCCATTATTACCCACAAGATTTTTCCAAGGTTCTATTGTAAGGTTTGACCGAAAACAGTGGAACTCTTAATCACTTAGATTAGCGATTAAATTAGTTAGATTTCATTTTACATGAACTATTATTTATTTTTTAAAATAGAAGGAATCAGGTACTTTGTAGCTGAATTATGAAGTGTAATGAAAGTTAATGATGAAGTTTGGTAGTGATTATTATATGGTATCCCTGTGAGTGTATGTGTATGAAGAGATGATAGGACATAATATAGTATAAGATGGATGGAATGATAAACATATGATGAACCGAAACATGTCTGAAAGGGCAACTTTAAAATTGAACGATAATCCAGAAACGTGAATGTTGTAGACCATATGAGTGGATTCTCAAATAATTGTGGTCCCAGAAGAATGTCATGCGCATGTAGGAAGAAAGAAAGTAAAATTTCTTTGTTGTTATGGTCTTTGTTGGTGGAGCACTAGATTTTATATGAAAAAATCCTACCCCACACAAAAATCCTGAATTTCGTTGGATTTGGACTCACACTCAGTAGTGCGTGCCAAATATTTTGGAAGATAATCTTCTCACTTACTTCACACTTTTCTTTTCCACTATTAGGAAGCACCAGATTCACAGAAAGAACACGTATCTACCTTAAAACGTGTTTCTCAAATTGCTTGAAACCTTATTGCGGAAATAAGTGCTTCGTGTTAATTTCTTTTAAAAAAAGTGGATAGATAGATAGATATTGTGTAAGGATCCAAGTTTTTTATGCTAACTGTGCCAGAGTTCGTATGATAAATGTTTCACGATTACTTGTCCAATGTACAATTTGGGTTGACATAGTGAGCGAAATCTGGAATCATAGAAACTCGGTCATCTTTAATAGCGGAGTGACAAATGTGTCTGAAGTGTTCGCTTCGGTGCAAGTTAAGGTATGGTCTTGGATTCATGCAAAGTCTCGTTTTGCATATTTCCCGTATTCTGGTTGGATTTTAAATTCTATGGCTTGTATGAAGTTGATTCATTAAGGTTGGGTAGTGTTGGTCTGGTAATCCCTTTACTAAGTTGGTAGGTAGGTGATCTATAGGAGTTTATTGTCAGGTATTTATGTATAAGGGTTGGACCACTCCTGAACTGGTTCCTATTTATTTATTTATTTTTATTGCCGATAAAAAATAAAAATTCCAATGTATCATTGAGTTTCAATCTTTTTAATGCTTGCTATTACATCCCAATTTACTCTTACTTTTTTGCTTGGTATTGCAATATTTACTCTTGTAAAACTCACTGTGAAAAGAACATGTTATTTGAACTCGATTTATTATTTCAGCCTTTCAAGTTCTTACTTTTATTTTTTGTGAAAATACTTATATAAAAAAATTAAAATTAAAATCAACAAAATTTTGTTTTCAATTGAATTGATTTTGATCAACAGAAACATGTAAAAAATCATTTTTTTTAACTTGGGGTGTTTGAATAGCAATTTGGGAAAGCGATATCGGCCCATACAGAGCCCATAAACACACACAAACCCAAATAAAAACTGCCCAAAACAAAGTTCACGCAGCCGAAACTAAAAACCATTGCGTCTTTTTCGTTGTTGGTTCTTCTCCACGCCACTCCACTTTTTCGAATTTTTTTTTTCACTTTTTAGTCCTTCCATGATTTTTCAACGGAAGTTTTTGTTTTCTATGGTTTAATATATTTGCATAACTCAGTGTATTGAACAGATTTTCATTGGTTTTTGATTTTTCATTGGCTTTTAACCTAACTACTGCCGTCGCCACCACCACCAAGATTTTTCGTCATGCACACACAGTTACATTGTTTGTGAAGGCTTTTGATGAACGCCATTGTCTTAAAACTGCATGATTTGTTCTGAGCTATGGGATCTGAGGGCGTTTTCACGCTTTTACCTCAGTTCACCGAAGGTTTTGTTCTGTTTGTATGTGCCCGATGATGGAGTAGCACCGTCTATGCTCTGTGATATCATCATGCTATATTTCCCTTTGCCGTCTTCGTTATTGTTTGGTGTTTTCTACGTTTTTTGTTCTTTCGTTTCTCGATTACTTGTATTTTGGAGAAACACTAATAGTTTGACGGCTAAATGGCCGATTAAAACCTGTTAGATGGTTAAATCTGAAAGGATTTTGTTTGTTAAATATGAAGCAGTGACCAAAATTTTGATCTAGGGTTTCCTGGGGTTAAAACTCATGTTTACTGTTTTAACTGATTTAGATGACATTTGGCATGATGCTTTCTATGCTGCCCAATGATGGATAAATAGTCTATTGAACAGCTACATGGTTTTGTTCGTAACTGGACCTGCACCTATCTCTTTCTCTTTCTCTCTCTTTCTGTCTTTCTCTACGTGTGTGTGTGTGCGCGCGTCTATCTCTCGATCGTTCTATTCATACATATATATATATACACAAATTAATTTGAGATGGTGCAAGAAGGCTGTGAACGAAGCCTGTGATGAAGCTGTAGATGATCTGTGTTTAGCTATGATATCTGAGGGTTATGCGTTCTATTTTATTTTGCAACACCAGTGTTCTCCGTTTGTTTCAGCAATTTTTCTATTGTTCTTATTAGATATGTTAGCAGAACTACACAATTTTTTATTAACATCTGAAACCCTGTGGCTTAATGCATTTGAAATAATCAGGGGAAATGTGCAAGGAGACTTGTTTATGTGATTTTTTTATAATGTAGTAACTCTTCACCCTGCCCAGTGATACCGAATTGACTAGTTAGCAACTTATTTGTTCTGTTCATAACTGGATGTGATTTTCCTTCTCTTGTGTATTTGTAAATGATTCATGATATTGTGAAATAGCCAAACTAATGAAAATTCTTTAGCTGATATGTGAGGGTTACGCTTTTCCTGTCTTCTAACAATATATTTTTCTTCTTTTGGCAGTGATTTTTTACATTTGTTCTTAGATTTAATGATGATATGCTAACATTCTTTTATTAAAATCTAGGTTTAATGCCACTTTTGGTCCCAATGTAAGTGACTAAAAAACAGTTTCAACGCTAATTTTGTTTAAAACGACTCCATGTGAAGTTGGTTAAGTTGGTGATGACTTGACAGACAGATTGAATTTCTTTTGAACGCCTTTACAGTGGCAGAATAGGTGGTGGGTTGAGATTTTCCCCTTTAATGTAGTTGCTTTAGTCATCTTCCAATCTTAGAGGCCAAGAACCCCAACAGGTGCTGCTCCATTTTCTATCCCTCTTAATTCTTTCTCAAATCTTCACATGGTTTCACGTCAAAATCTCTTTTTTCTCCCGTTTTCCCACTTTCATTGTAATGATTTAATTCTCTGTCCTGCCCAATGATGGACATCGAACGACTTCTTTGTTTTGGTCATAACCTGTCATGTGCCATTACTTCTCTCTCTCAGTATCTATCTATCTATTTATCTATCTATCTTTCTATCTCTCCATCAGTTTATGTGTATGTATGTAGTTGGTGCATGTGGGATGTGAATGAAGCCTGTTTAGAAGTCGTAGATGATTTTACTTAGCCATGAGATCTGAGGGTTATGGACTACTTCTTCCAAAAATGAATGTAAAAGATCTATGTTCCTGGTGTTATGGACTGAACTGTTCTAAAGTCTGAAGTGCCTATTTATGTTTTTTTTTCTACAATGTGTTGTTTGGCAAGATAAAAAAGCACTTGTATTATTTGTTTTTTGATGGCCATGATTTTGACAAAAGGCTTGATATTTTTCAAGTGATTATCAGCAAAATTGAAAACTTAGGAAGACATGGAAATGACTCTGTTCTCTTCCATACAAAATTTATGATTTTTTCAAGTCATTTCCTTCTTTCATATCAAAGAGTCATTCCCACACTCCCACAGCTTTTCCTTGTTAGTTCTCTTGGTTTGTCCTTTACATCTACACTTGCTTACCTGTTCCTCGCTTTACCTTTTATTCCAAAAGTGGTCCGTCAGTGTCTGTTGCTAGCTACACATATTTTCACTTGGAAGGAATTCCAGTTGATGTTTGGAACCAACAGTAAAGTATTTTGCATGTGCATGTAAATACCAAACAGCTAAAATCTCTTACAACATTACATATTTCAGTATTTAGATATTTTCACTTGGAAGGAATTCCAGTTGATGTTTGGAACCAACAGTAAAGTATTCTGCATGTGCATGTAAATACCAAACAGCCAAATTCTCCTACAACATTACATATCAGTATTTAGTATATAAATTATCAATGTTGTGTTTTACAGCTGTCATTGGTCAAATATTGTTTTGTTTACTGAATGTGTTGAATTTTTAACTGTGTTTCATATTCATGAGTGATTATATTCTAATATTGTTTTAACTTGAAGAAACATATGGCCCACACTATAAAAAGCTTCTTATTGAAGATAATGCTACCTCGAACTATTTTTCTAGTAATTCAGTAGCCATGAAATCTTTGTTCGTTTTCGTGGTCATAAGAATAAACCCAAGCCTTTTTCTTTTCTTTTTTTCGTGATTAGCTTTGTAACATTTATTAGTTTATTATCTAAATCAATTCTATGTTCCAAAAAAAACTGTTTTATCTTTTTCTATATTATGCATCGGATGTAAACATAAATCATTATTACTTGTGTTGTTGAGGTTTTTATAATAGTTTGTTCACTCGTGTTAAGGTAATACATGTTTGCTCACTTGTGTATTGCTAGGAGGTTGTGGGTCTTGTCTGCACTACGGTGTTCTTTGTATATTAAAGCCTTTTATTTCTTATACAACTAGTTAAGTTGATAGTGTCATTTTAGTTATGATTTTTTTTTTGCAGTTAAATGTTTTTTGTTATAACTGAGTGTCATATTTCTTCTGTTTGCCCAATGATGAATGCTCATTGTGAGATATGGTACTTTAGAATATTGTTGAAAGCCTTTCCATCTTTTCTGCCTTTCTTCCCACTGCCATCACCAACTCTGCTGCTGCTTCTCTTCTTTCTCTTCATTCTCTTTGCTGCTGTTGCTGCTGTTGTTGTTGTTATTATTATTATTATTATTATTATTGCTGGTGGCAAGTAGAGATGACGGAGGTTGTGGGTTTGAAGTGCTAAGATGGATTGTCGAAAGGCTTTTATGGATGTTGAAATAGTACCCAATTGAACTTATCTGAGAGCACAAAATAGTTTCTGTACATTACTATTATCTGTTATGCATTTTTTTTGTGTAATACGTGTGGCATTGATCAAATATTGCCCATGGAATTTAGGTAATTGTTATGAGTTCCCATGTTCTTTATGTCTTTTTTTCCTGATTTTTTTGGCTAACTTGATTGTTCATGTGCATAGTGATGTCTTGTCAGTAATGTGTTTTTTTTTTCTGAAGAGCTGCACCGATATTTTGTTTTATAGGGACAATGTGATCGAACGTTTTTAAATTTCACTTGTCAAGTTTGGTAGCAGCTATGGTGATTCTTGTGCGCCTTCCGTCTTTTTTTACTCTTATGTTTAATGCCCTTTCGTGTTCTTGTATAATGATTGATGAAAATTATATAAATATTACAGTGCTTTTAACCTGACAATTTCCTTGTTGAAATAATATGGACAGGGAAACGCGGTTTCGTTAATAATCTTCAGCTGCAAATCTATTATTTATTGTGAGTTGTGGCCGGAGATTCTTTTGTATATAGATAGAGCGAAATCTGAGATGCTATATAGACGTTTACTTTTGAGCGTGATATTGATAAAGATTTATGTCTCCAATTTTGATGTGGTCGGTTACCGTGATTGGGATGAACTCGATGTTGTTCAGGTGATGTTTGCATATTTCATGTGACGTAATGTACTCGGAAATGATTCGTGCAAATTCAAGCTTTTCTTAACCCGTCTTGTGTCTCCTTTTTTAGGACGTGTTTTTGCTTAATTAAATTGAAGTTCGTGATTTATTATGGGTTTTGGGTCATTGTTGAGTGCTTCAATTTCTTGAATCTATCAAAGCCAGGTCAATGAGGGTTGTTGTAAAATTGAATGATGTTGTCTGGTTGGAAAATTACTAGCAGAAGTACTGGTATTTGTAGGTATGAATCAAACAGAACGTTTTTGTATTTCAAACGTAACAAGCCAATTGATTATTCTGATAAATAAGTATAAGCAGGAATTTGAGTACATTTTTTCTGCTGGCCAAATACTTTTATAGTGGACGAAAAGGCTTTAAATAGTCAATCATATAGTTAGAACTTGCTTCATTACTTTACATTAATGATACTACTCCCAAATCATCTTTTATATAAGTAATTAATTTTACACTAATAAAGAAAATTATTTCATTTTATTAAAATTTTGGCTGCATCTTAATTTTTTTAATTTTATTCTGTTAAACCTAAAATGTTATTTTGATAATGTTAATATAACGCCATACATTGCTTAGAAGAATTAGAGTATTTGAAGTAAAATATTAAGTTTACTTTATCATTGGTGTGGATTTATTTTATAAATGAAAATGGAAGTACTATTTGACAGCGTTATTTGGATTGTTTTTCTGCCTCACAATTTGTTCAATATATTATATACTAGAAAGTCTTTTAATAATGTAAATAATAAGAGTATGAAAATGACATGGATTTCATAATTATCTTCGTTCTCATAATTAGTTTTTAAAAAATCAAATATTAGGAATATTTATAGTTGTCTGGTCAAAAAATTATAGTGAAAATCTACATAAATTTAAAAATTACTTGCATAAAATAGTTTATCTGTGATTTGTAATTGCATTTTTGAATTACTTTATTACAATGCAATTATTGTCCAATGTCATGAAATCTTTATATTTTTAAAAGTTTTTTTTATTGAAAAACATAAGCAATATTATATACTTTAGTATGAGTGTGAAAGTTTTTTTGGCCAACACTTAATTTTTAGAGTTTGGCCATTTTAGAGTTTGGTTGGGCCAACAACACTACTAGGAAGAATCTAGAAGATTGTTTAGCATCTCTAAAAAAAACTTTGAACAAGTAAAGTGTCTCACAAATTGAAGAACATTTTATTACTTAAATCAAAGATAAAAAAGCATGTACAAAATACTCTTATTTATAGGAAAAAGTCTCTTAAAATCTCTCAAATGAGATTGTGACAAGTGTAACCTCATTATTGTTACAATTCTTTCTATTGGGAGAGTGACAAATAACATGCTGTCATTGGAGTAAAATCTTCTCAATTGAGGAGAGGAAAACATGTGGACTTTCATGTCTTCTTTGCCTACATTTCTATTTGCATCCCTCTTTTACCATTTTACACCTTACTCTTCTTTCTATTTGCACATTATTCTACTTTGACCCAAAATATAAAACTCAATACTTCTTAACTACTATATATACAATTTTTATAAGGCTAAGAAGAAGAAAAAAATTTTACAATTTCTTCATTAAAGCTCGATTTTCATTTATCTTCTTAACCTCATTTTGCGTTTACAAAACAGATTCTCTGAAACGTGTAGTGAACCCAAAAAATCACTAGAACTCCAAAATGAAAGGTATAAAATCTTAAGTCGTTCAAACTTAAATAGTATATTATTGGGTGTCATTCTATCGATTCTTTCTTAATGTAAGACAAAATTTGTTTTCTTACCTAAAAATATTACATGTGAATATCAATCGTATTGTATGCAATTATATAAACATGTAACTATGATTATGCCACATGAATTTACTTATGAATTTAAAATGTTTTTCTTACAATATTTTTCATGGATAATTTGTAGATAATTAGTTTTTACCTACGGATTTCAAGCTTTTCCTACAAATTTTAATTGTTGGTGATCCTATGTTTCTTGTAATTTTTTATAAGGGGTCTTCCCATTTTGTGTGTGTATAAAGTATTAGTAAAATTATCGACGTATGTGAAATAACTCATGTTTTCGATCCACGAGAATTGTTGGTGATGTTTCTTCCTCTACATGGATAAAAAATGAAAAAAAAGGGCATGTAAAGTTCATAAATACTCAAGTTAATACTTGGGGAGCCAACCCTTTGGCTTTTTTTAATATGTGTGCATGTGCAAGACAAACTTTGGGACACTCGGATTTACCTTGGAGTCTTACAAAATGAGATAAACTTGGCAGCATTACGCAGTGAATCATGGTTTTGTACAAGAAAACATTGAGATTATAAATGTGGACCTAATCATTTTTACTTGATTAATATTTGGAAATCACATGGCACATAAGTGTGATTTGTCCATAGCTTAAACAATAAAGGCACATCTAATTTATGATGGAGAGCAACCACACGTGAGATTGTTTAATAAATAAATTAATAAGATTTTGTTATTGGAGCACGAAACTTAAACAAATATGGAGGCACTTCCCTTTCCAATTCAATGCTCTAATTTATTCCTCCATCTTACAATTGTGGGGCTCCATTTTATTCTTTAATCTTTTTCTTTTATGTGCCTTTGTTTTTTCTTTCTCATAAATAAATATAAAGATAAGGTGTCATTCAGCACCAACTAAGAGCTTGCTGGTAGATGTAATAGTCATGAGAGCTAGTTGAATGTCCCTACCTCCAAATTTTAATTCAATATCAACCCTACTTCTTCTTACAATCAAAGTCCTTTTCTAGTTCCCTTTTTCCATGGAAAACAATTTGTGGAGACAAACACTACAAACATATTCATTATCAATTATTCAAAATAATATGATGTTGTTTTAGTAAAAGAAAAACTTTAAGGTAATAGATTTATAGATGTTAAATTACTTCTTCTTTTTTTTATACTCAAACACTACAATTATTAAATAAAAACTAAGCTTTTTTATGGGTCAGAACCATCAATAAGATACCACTTTGAAAGAGCTAGAATTATAACCTTGTGTCAAGACCTACGGGCCGGGGGATAATCTCAGGTAGACAATTTCTATATAGCGTAGGCCTCCTCAAAGGTAACGGAGGCGTGCAAAGGTTTCCTCGAGTCAGACGGAGATTGGCCCTCGAGTGCAAAGACAGAAGGGAGTTTGACTGCAAGATCCACCTGTCGAGCAGGGACAAAAGTCGACCTTAGTGATCCGACGATGCCGAGTGGAAGGATCGTCGCTGAACGAATAAAAGTTACTCTAGGGATAACAGACTGTCTTCCCCAAGAGTTCACATCGACGGAAAGGTTTGATACCAAAAAATAATTAGTTTCTATATTTACTAAATTGAATATTATACTAAACATTTATAGTTAATTAGATACCAATTTAAAAACTATTTATTAATAATAAAAAATAATATACATACCAATCATTTTTTAAACTCTAAAATAATATCTAATTTAATCAATATAATATCTAATTATTTTTTATTTTTAAAATTAATTTTTATTTAATTTTTTTAGTAGTTACACTTAAAGTTCTTAAATTCCAAATGATAACTTGTAAACGAATTCTCTCTTTAATTAAGGAAGAGAGTTTGACCAAAATATATTTTTGCATGAATATTATAGAGCATAAAACATGTGTATCATATGCGTGTATATTTGTATATAATTAATTTATTAGTATCAACATGATTTTGAAAACAGTTACTATAAAATTGAATAATTTTTAATATATGAAAATTTTATATAATTGAATTATAATACAACTCTTCACTGCAATGTATTCTTATTAAAGTTTAATATATATATATATATATATATATATATATATATATATATATATATATACTAAAACAAAAAAAAATATCAAAAATAATAAATATAAAATTATAAAATATAAAAAAATAAAAAAATAAAT
>Ga0123342_1003933_pt1 | contig 23290 bp, 12 predicted proteins | sample Turbeawhitnodule_FD_89960 | JGI IMG/M metagenome (GOLD analysis project Ga0123342, IMG submission 89960) | Root nodule microbial communities of legume samples collected from Mexico - Turtle bean Mexico white nodule | ecosystem: Host-associated > Plants > Roots > Nodule | place: Mexico: Nepantla... | reverse complement strand
TGTGTTGGAGATCCCACATCGACTAGAGATTAGAGCCTTTCATAGTATATAAGTGGGTGCAAACCTCACCTCATTGAGTCGGTTTTATGGGGTTGAGTTAGGCTTAAAGTCCACTTCGTAATACCATATAAATGAATGAATCATATAAGAGACCATTGAGCTCTTTGACATTTTTTCATGTATTGTGTTCTCAAGTATGTCTTTCTCCCATGATATGGTAGTTGCTAAAACCCTTGAGTCAGTTGCACAAACTGGTAATTTCATTTGCATGCATCCCTTTGTATCCTTCCTTTGGTCTCTAGGTTCTTCATTCTAGTGTGTTTGACCACATTTTTAGTAATCACACTTTTTTCTCTTTTCTATATCTACTTATTTACATAGTATTACATCTATCAATGATTCCTAAACTCAATCTCAAAGGATTAGCACTACTTGTCCCCTTCCTTCCCTTGTGATATTGTTCTCTATGTACTTGATTGTCCTTTTCATCTTCTTTTTGTCCATTGTCTCATGTTTCATGATTGTTTAATTACTTTAGTACTCCCCTTCCTTCCCTTGTGTTATATTGTTCTCTATGTACTTGATTGTCCTTTTCATCTTCTTTTTGTCCATTGTCTCATGTTTCATGATTGTTTAATTCTTTAGTACTCCCCTTCCTTCCCTTGCGATATATTGTTCTCTATGTACTTGATTGTCCTTTTCATCTTCTTTTTATCCCTTGTCTCACATTTCATGATTGTTTAATTACTTTTGTCTAAAGACGTTGTTACCTTTAGGAACAAAGCGTGCAATAGATGATTGGCATAGGATGTGAGTCTCATTACCTCTATTAGAGTATCTTCAACGGTAGAAGTCAAATTGAGTTTGTAAGCCTTTTTAAGTGCACACTCTTTTGCACCGATTCAAAGATCCAAATCCCCATCTGCACTCGTGACAAGTGGGTCACATTCTTCTAAACATTTTTCTCAGATGTAGGATTTTAATTTATTTGTTGAGATTTGTTTCTTCCCTTTTGTTCATCTTAAATTCATTGCAGAGATTTGATTTTTATTTATTATTTTTGCTCATTTTTTCCAATAAAATTATTATTTTATGTTAAGAACAAGTTATTTTGGAAGAATGGTTTTTTCACATGCAAAAATTCTCAAAACACCCCAACAATATCATTGTGTAAGATCGTGTTCTTACTTTTAAGAATACCTTAAGAACCTAGTATTGGAGATGGTCTTATCTCTTTGTCCCAACACAAGCACGCCTTGCTACAGTCTCTCTGCATACCACTTTGCCACTGACCTTTTGTTCAATTTGATAATAAAAATGTTTTCTTGTATGGCAATCTCGCGAAAGATGTTTACATGGAACAACTACATGGTTGTTGTTCTGGGGGATTCCAATACCATGGTAGGCAGCCTTCATATGTCCTTGTATAATACAATTTTCCAAGTCTAGTTTGACAGATTTCACAATGTTGTGATACATTTTGGTATGATTCATAGTAAAGTTGACTATGCTGTTCTCTATCATTAATCACCTCAAGGATGCGTCTACATCAATGTCAAGATGGCACTCTCCATCTAAAATAATTTCCCTTGTCAATCTAGCCATACGATCTTGGTAAGCTTCTGTATGTTTTAGTTATCATGGTAGCTCAATCCAAGGATATGCTCTAAATATCTTGAAGAAATTGTTCTATTGAATGCCAAACCTGTGGATACTTTTATGGATGGTAATGGAAAACTGCTACCCAATTAGGTGAATCACTTGTCTGATTCAAGAAGATATAGAAGGTTGGTTGAAAAACTAAATTACCTCAAATTGAAGCAGAATACTAGACCCGGTTGTAGCAACATGTGAACTCATCTTGCTAAAGCAACTCCCGAGTGAGATCCACTTTGAAGAGTCAATGCATATATGTTGATTTGCAAATCAAAGTGCTTTGCATATTGCTTCTAATTTAGTTTATGATGAAGAGAACATATGGGTTAGATTGTCATTTTATTAGGGAGAAAAAGCTTAGAGATATCACTATTAGCTTCATTAACTCTAGTGACCAATTGGCATATAATTTCACCAATCGTTGAGGGGCAGTGTTGAAAATTAGAATGAAATATTTTGCATTTATGGGCCAGTAATATATATATATATATATATATATATATATATATATATATATGTGATTTAAAGGAAAAACTAAACCTCTGATTATGGTATTCATCGCAATAAAGCCTATATAAACTAGTATCCTTTGTGTATTTAAATACTATGTTTTTCGCGTACTATTGATATAAATTAATAAAATATTTATGGAAATAATTTTTTTTGTAAAATGTGAGACGTGAAAGGTAGTGCTACCATTAAGTAAAGGATTGTAACACGCAGATACATATACTCTTATCCATATGGTTTTCCAATTTTACGTGGCCAGTGTTACTTCTATGACATAGTGATTTAATGCAGGAAATTGATGATTCCCCCCCCAACCCTTATCAGCAACCATCAAACCCTCGGTTAGCACCTAGAGCCAAGGTATATTTATATTTCTAAGATCTTTAATTACATTTCCTAACTATTTTTATTTTAAATTTAGACTAGTTGCGCACGTCTATAACTTTTAAATTAATTTTTGTTCACATTTCAAGTGTTTCTGTGCATTAATTCAATTGCAAAATTATTATTTATAGATCATTGCTTTTGATTTCTGACCATCTGTGTGATAACACAAATGACTCTCATTGGACCATCAAGGAAAAGATAGTTGATGTAGGCATAAATTTCATTCGTAGTTGTTTTGCTAATATCATAAGCATATCGAATTGCAGAATCAGGTAACTGATTTATATGACAATTTAACAATTATCATATATTATTTGCTTCTCATGGCTTCTAGCCTTGGGAGGTTAGTCAGGTGCAAAACACCTCAACCCTTCCGTATCAAGCAAATGGCAAGGTCCAAGATAGTGGCGGTGACAACTCAGTACCCTGGTGGCAAACGAAGAACATAAGAATCAAAGAGATTGATAACGAAATTGAGTATAATGTAGCATCTGTTGCGTCCAGTCAGCAGCCAGTCCAACGAGTGTGGGTTCCTCCTCAACCTCCTCCCATAGCAATGGCGGCTGCTGCGGAAGCAATCAGACGCCCAAAATCAGTAGTCCAAAAGGAAGCAGTTCCGGATGATCAGTCAGCACCAAATTCTTCAGAGTCTAATGGATCCAATTCCGAAGATGCAATTGAAGGCAACGACATCAACTCACTTGTCAGCTCTGGTGAAATCCAAACTCATGCACTCGGTTACGAAGAAAAATGAAGGTAGATCTTTGTATTTGGTCATCTTGATTCATCATAACAAAACATGACATTGGAACTAGAGGTCTCTAAGTTCTGAAATAGCTTGATTTGGTTCAACTTTTATTTCTATTATGTACCCTTTTATAAGAGGGTCGAGTCCTTTACGTATACCAAAGTATGAAGGGTCGAAATGTTAATAGTCAGTGGTTACCGTGTCTTTTCCCTCCTAAATTGCTGTCTCACTTTATAGATGCAACACCACATAAACACTTTGGTTATTCCTTTTTTATTCTTTGAACAAACTATTACCTTTTAATAATCAGTTAGTACTTATTAAAATCTTTAGTTGCGTATTTAAAATCATTATATTTCAATCCCATGTTAGACTTATTAGTAGTTCTCATACACGAACAATTAATAAGGAGGAATGATGTAAAGCTTGAATTCAATAAAAAATTATTCATATATTGTTGGAGATCCCACATTGACTAGAGATTAAAGTCTTTCATTGTATATAAGTGGGTGCAAACCTCAACCTTATGAGCTGGTTTTATGGGGTTGAGTTAGGCTTAAAATCCACTTCGTAATATGCTGAAACGATTGAATTGGGAAAGAGCCTCAGCAGATAATTAAAACAATTATTAATTGGAGAAAATGTCAAAGGCAAAGACAATATGCTATTAAAGGATTTTTTGGTCTTAACAAGAGGCAGCTGCACGTTACTTGAGTTCTCCTAAATCTGATTTTTGTCTTCCCTTCTGCTGATAGGATTCTTCTTCTTCTTCTTGAGTTGGGTTTGACAATTCTTGATTAACAGGTATTTGAGTTTGGAACGTGGCTTGTATATGACGCTACTCGGTGCCCTGTGTAATAGTAATTGTCAATTGCGAACCGTTGTAAAAAAAATTCAGACACCAGTTGCTCTTGCTTTTGTTCCTTTTGTTTCAATGGTGCCTTCGTTGCCTTCGTTGATCCAATGACTAAGAATACTCGTTTGAGGAATTTGCAATCTCAAACTGCGCGCATCGTGAGAAAAAAAAATCGTAAGATCGTCACCTTGTTGGAACAACGCGATCAAACTTTTCGGGAACGTGAATAATCTTTACAGGAATTGGTGACTCTTACATACAACCAATCAAGAACGTCTAAAATAGTTGCAGCGTTCAGTGGAAACGTTAATTCTGAGTCAATCTCAGCACATTGTAGCCACAATCTCGAACGCATGTGATCACAAGGTAGCGTCGCCAGTCATTTCTTCATACTAACCTCGTTACATCTCGTTAGGGTTTCCACGTTTTGATGGATTGACTCTGGTTTTTGAATGGATCTTTAAAGCGAAAAAGTTCTTCAATTACTATCATACACCGAATGAGTGGACATTGCGGCTATCCATTTTGACAAGGAATTCCTTCACTATTTTCAGATGCTTCAAAGAATGCATGCCTTAATTCTTGGCACGACCTTTTGTCGGCGTTGGAGATGCAATTCGGTCCATCTTGTTTTGAGTACCCCACGGCCGAATCTTCAAGCTCACACAACTAGGTTCTGTCTTTGATTACTATCTCTGATTTATGACTCTATCTAATCGATCTAATGGCTTATCTGATGAAGCCTTGGTGAATTATTTTATGGGAGGGTTACGTTATGAAATTTGACGTGATGTTATGGCTATGACGCCATACTCTTTGTTAAAGGCGGTTTCTTTAGTCAAATCGTATGAGGAAAAATATGTGCCTTCAAATTCTGTTCGTTCTTCTACAAATTATACTCAGAAATATTCCATTGTTACACATACTCCTAATGTGTCAAATAATTTTGTGCGGCCGGTTTCGAAATCAGATCCGGTTTCTATTTTAATTGATGGGGTAGTTCGGATAATTTTCTACAACCCCAAATTGCCAAATTGATATTGAACCTGCTCCTTCTTTCAAAGTGATGGTGGGCAATGATAATTATATGACAACTGCGGGAATGATATAAGATTACGCACAAGGCCATATTTTTCATTTTTCCAGTGTTTTTGTTACCTGTGCCAGGCGCTGACTTGATTTTGGGTGTTTCTTAGTTGAAGACTATTGATCCACACATTGTTGATTGTGGAGAATTACATCTAAAATTCTTGTACAATGGGTAATTTATTGTTTAGGGTTTTAGAACACTTTAAAAAGGTTCTTCATATTTAAAAACTCATTTAATATGATTGTGTTCTTGCATTGTAAATACCTTGCTTTGCGTGAAAAACTTAGATAACAAATTACAGACAGCCAAACTAGTCTAGACACATTTAAACATTTTCATCTTCATTCTGTATCATCAAAACATCATCACATGGAGCTTAAGCATCATCAAGTCTAACATTTATCCGTATCAATATCCTCATTTTCACCGTTCTCATCAGTAATATCATCATCAAATTCACTCTCGCCACCAATATGATGTTTCCTTAACCTCCTTCGGATGGATGCTAACTTAGCATCAAACGTTAGCAAAACATGAATCATAAATGATATGTTTCTCCACTTGCCACCGATGAGTTCTATTAACTTTGCTTAGTATATCCTTTTCAAAAGTAGAATCTGAGGCAACAAGATTCACATCTTCAACATCGACCTCTTTGGACCAAACCCATTTGGTGAAAAGCAAAATTTTCTATTGTTGGAAGAAAACATAATTCTAAAGGTTTCTCCGTTGACAAATTTTTTAGTAGTAAAAAACCATAGATATAAAAACAAAATATGGAAGAGGATTTGAGCAAGATTAATAGATTTTTAAGTATCGTGTTAATGACAACCCCGAGCCAATTTATCATAATGTTACTCATGAAGGCATTAATGTTGCACATGTCTTCGATTGTCATTTAAGCATGATTGCTCCTCGTAGGAACAAGCACCCACACAATGAAAAATGTGAAAAAGTCTTTCATCCATTTTCACGCTACTTGTTCTGAAGAATGAATAATTTCTGAGTAGTCAGTTCCTTGAACAAGATTGATATACTATTAGCATGTTGATCTCTTCCAAGATTGAAACCAACCAAATTTGTCCAAACCTCATCATCCAGTACAATATATACTCCCTTTACTCTTGATATAATAATACCTTCATCATGAACAACATTGGAATTAATACATTACCTTGATAAGATCAACGTAATAATTACCCACGAGTTCTACAAATTTTTCCAAACCTTTGGCACAAAAGAGTTCTTGAAAAGTGAAACCATGAGCCCGAAAGAAATTCAAGGATAAATACTGTGAATGATGATGGACCTCTCATTCAGGACAACCTATGCTCATTTTGTTGGTCTCATCATTGACCCAATCTTTCAAATATTGAATATGGTAATCCTAAAGAAGAATTTAGTAAGAAAGGTTCATAAGATGAGGAATGAAGCAAGAAGAAAACAGTCTTTGTTTTCATAACATTGATGAGGAAATTTTGTGCTATAGTAAACCTACCTCTTCTTATAAGTAAACATGAGGAAGGATAGAATGGTAAAGCAGTAATTACAAATTACAAAAAATAATAATATAAGTTACGACAGTTCTCCTCAACCTGGATTATGTATGGTTTTTAATCCAAGCTTGAAAATAATATTTCTAAAGGAAGAACTATGAAGAGTCTTGGTGAAGACATCATCGAGTTGATTATATGAACGTATAGGAAGGAGATGAAAATGAATAGCTTGAAGCTTTTCGCAGACCACATGACAATCAACGTCAATGTGTTTTGTTCTTTAATGAAAAGTAGGATTGTGGACTATATGACGAGCAGTCACACAATAAAGAGTAGCTGTGGTGGAAGTTTGCACATGTAGATCTTAAAGGAGGTAGGCCACCCATTGCAATTCACAAGTAGTAGTAGGCAAGGCACGATATTCAGCTTCTGAAGAAGAACGCGAGACAGTTGATTTCTTTTTTTATTTCCATGAAATTAGAGAAGTTCCAAGAAAATACAATAATTAGTAGTACATTTTCTAGTGTTAGGACAAGAGGCCAATCTAAATCACTAAACCCCTTTAACTGAATTTCACTATTAGAAGGGAAGAAAAGACCTTGAGCAAGGTTGGACTTAATGTATAGAAGAACATGTTGTGTTGCTTGATGGTGATAAATAGTTGGATTATGAACAAACTGGCTAAGAAGATGAATGGCGAAACTCAGATCTAGTCGAGTGTTGGTGAGATATAAGAGTCTCCCAACAAATCTTCGATAAGATTCAGCATCATACAAATGAGCATCAGTGTTGAACAACAACTTGAGATCCTTTGAAAGAGGAGTATGACATGGTTTACAGGCAAGCATTTCAGAATCAGTCAAAATATCCAAAGCATATTTTCTTTGACAAAGGTGGATCCCATGTTTTGATCGAGCAACTTCTAATCCAAGGAAGTATTTCAATTCCTCTAAATCTTTAATTTTGAAGGTTTTGTTGAGAACTTGTTTTACTTCTTCAATGTCAACCAAGGAATTTACAGCAAGAATAACATCATCTACATACACAAGCAAAGTGGTGAAAACAACATATGTTTTCTTAATAAAGAGGGAGTGATCAAATTTAGATTGACTGAAACCAATAGAAATAAGAAAAAAAAAAGAAAGTTTGGAAGACTATTGTCTGCTAGCTTGCTTTAAACCATATAAGGACTTGGTTAACTTACAAACTTGATTTGATTGGGGCAAAATAAGACCTGGAGGAGGGAGCATGTAGACTTCTTCAATGAGATCTCCATGTAAAAAGGCATTATCTACATCCAATTGATGTAAATACCAATGTTGTGTGGCAGCTAAAGCCAAGAGCAATCTTACCGTTGTTAATTTTGCCACTGGTGAAAAGGTATCTAAGTAATCTATGCCTTCAATTTGTGTGTATCCTTTAGCAACAAGACGAGTTTTATATCTCTCGATGGATCCATCCGACTTGTATTTTATTTTATAAACCCATTTGCAATCAATGGGAACTTTATTATTAGGTAACTTGGTCAAATACCAGGTTTTATTTGCTTGAAGAGCTTCTAATTCCTTTTTCATAGTAGCAATCCATTTAGGAAATTTGCATGCCTCCTCATAATTTTTGGGTTCAATATAAGATGAAATAGTCATGGTAAAATGTAAGTGTCTATTAGATAATGAACTATAAGATAAAACAAAAGGAATGAGATATTTAGTTTTACCTTTTAAATCCATTTGAGCAGAGTTATTGATACTGTGATGGTAATCATTCAGAAAATTCTGAGGTTTTATAATTTTGTTGGACCGTCTAAGACAATCAACATCAACATTCCCATCTTGATCAGTTTCGGTACTAGTAGCATGATTATCTTGATTAATATTGTAGTTTTCTGGATTCTGCAGTGATATTTTCTGAATTTTGTAGTGGTCTATCATTGTTTTCTGGATTTTGCAGTGGTTTATTAGTGCAGTTCATATCAACATTGTAGTGACCTGTCTCAATTTCTCCAATTTAAATTCTACTCCTAGTATTGTATTTGGTTGGCTCAAGCAAAAAACTAAAATCATGATCTTTGACATAATTCTAATGATGAGAAGATGAACCTTCAATGTTGCTATAAGGAAAGACATTCTCATAGAAAACAACATTTCTATTGACAAATATTTATCGGTTAAACATATCAAGAACTACATAACCTTTTACTCCATTTTTATAACCAAGGAAAACGCATTTCCTAGATCTAGACTCAAACTTGGTTATGTTGTTTTCTAATGTAGAAGCATAACATAAAGATCCAAACGTTTTAAGATTCATGTATGTGGGAGGAATATCATGCAATATTTCGTAGGGAGATTTCCCATTTAGAGAAATTGAAGGCAATCTATTTATTATATGTACAGCATGAGAAACTGCATAACACTAGTAAAGTTTAGGTAATCTAGATTGAAACATTAAACTGCGGATAACATTCAATATATGTTGATGTTTCCTTTCCAAACAAGTCTTTTGATGTAAAATGTCAAATATATCATACAACTCATTATACTCAAACTATTTTCCATTATTAGTCTTAATAACTTTGACAGCATAATCAAATTGATTCTTAACATATGTAATAAAATTTGAAAGCAACGTTCTGGTCTTACTCTTAGACTTCATAAGATAAATCCATGTATGCCTAGTATAGTCGTCAACAACTGTGAGAAAAAACCTATGGTCGTGAACAAAAAAAGGGCCTCAAATATCAACATGAATAAGGTCAAAAGCATGGGTAGTTGAAGAATTACTTAATTGGAAAGGAAGCTTATGTTGTTTAGAGAAATGACAAACATCACAAATATGTTTAGAATCAGTATGTCTGTAAGGAAAACATTTACACAATATTTCAAGAACCTTATTTGAAGGATGTACTAGTCTAAAAAGTCACATATCAGAATCAGTTTTCTTCTAATTTAAAATACTATTCACAAAAGATTGGTTGCAATCAGATAAAACCTGCAAATAGTACAAGCCCTTATTCAATTCAATATGACCAATCATCTTAGAAGTAGCTATGTCCTGAATCTGACAACTCTTGCAAGAAAATATTAGTTGACAATCCAAGTTATCAAATAAATGTTGCAAATAAATGAGATTGAAAGCAAAATCAGGTATGTATAGAACATTAAAAATTATGAGATTTTCAGTAAATTTAACAGTGTCTACATAAGTAGTTGTAACAGGAGAATTGTTAAGAAATTTTATGCAAATAGGTTTAATCTTGTAGAATGAAACGAAAAGGCTTTTATCAAAAGTGATATGGTCAGTATTACCGATGTCAAGGATCCAAGAAAATTTACTTGTTTGTGATATCTTCTGCATAATTTCTCCATTTTAGTTCTGAGTTTGATTCACATTGTGATCAAAATTATTTTAGGGATGAGTGTTTCTTCCTGCACCCCTACATTCATGTGCAATTACAAAAGTATCCCTTAGATCTTTTAAAAACCCTAGCGTAGCATACCGTGATGACTATCTATTTCTTCCTTCTCTACCATTGTTGTGCTCAGAGCAAACAGAGTGCAAGGAGTTGTAGTGCATTGGTTGTTCTTGGTGGTTCATTTTTCGACAGCTTGGTGGCGGTTAGGTTGTGCGTGCGGCAACTCTGCATTCAGAGAAGAAGATAAGTAATATTGGGTGTTCCATTTTTTTGGCGTATTTGGAATTCCACAATACAATTTTTAGGGTTCCAAACAAAGCATTCCATAATAAGTCAAAAAATACATTTCTAATCCACCAATCCATAAGTCAAAAATACATTCCAGGTCCACCAATTCATAAGTAAAAAAATGCATTCTAGATCCACCAATCCATAAGTCAAAAAATGCTTTCGAAACACCCCCTCATCTGGAATACAAAAACCTTACTTATGGATTAGCCATTTCGTACTTCATTTTTGCACTTATGGATTGCTTGATCCGTAATACAATCACGAAACCCGATTTTCAGGAATCTTTAAATCTCATAACCACTCAAACCTCTTCAACAAAACTCAGTTCTTACTTATAAAAGACAACCAAAATTTCAAGACGGGAGCCAACAATCAAGCAACAAAAACAAAAGACAATCATGAAAACTATCAACAATGTCTTTTCAAATAAAAATGGCAAGGCTAATTTTGGAATTTAAAACAATTAGGAGTGCATGAAAAAACACTCTTAGTTTGATAAGAAATTCTTTGGCCCATGAAATGAGATATAAACAACACCTATTGATTAAAATCATGCTCACATTTAGCTGGTTACTTTCATTCATGTTTTTATCATTAAACATATATATATATATATATATATATCACATATGTAACTCATTAATAATAATAACCAGGTCTAATTATATTTTTATTTTTGTTTCTGTAATTTTAATAGGTTGATTTTAGTTTGTAAATTTAAAATATTTAAAACCACGTTTATATTCAAAATCCACGTTTTGACCACTTTTATAAATTCAAAACCACTTTTAGTTTCCTCTAATTTGTTCTTGATAAATAAGTCCAAATTTAATTATAGGTTGTATTGTGAATGTTAAGGATTTATGTATTATATTATTTTTAATTTTTAATTTTTAATATTATTAAAATTATACTTTTATTATATTTTATTAATATTTATATAATATTAATTTTTTACATATTATTACATCAACATTTTTTTAATTAAAAATAAATTAAATTTAAGTTTAAAATCTATTTTTTTTTCAATAAATCAAAATTTTAATTGAAAATTCAATCTAAATGTTTGAATTTAAATATATAAAAATAAAAATTATTTTTATATAAATATAAATTTAAATTTAAATTTAAAATATGATCTAAATATTTAAATTTGGATTACCACTCTTACTAAAAAAGTTAAAGTCCCAATAAAATATGTTTGGTTGTATGGGTCGATTTGGAAAGTTCATAAAACATATTGAAGTAAAAAAAAAAAAACCTAAATTGAATTGAGTTATTTTTTACCCAACTAATTCAGGGTGAATTTAAATAAGTTTAAGCTTAACCAACTCCACTTATAAATCGAATCATTTTATAAAACAATAATTATATTTAAAAATTAAATAAGAGTATTAAAAAATTCTTTTATTTGAAAATATACCTGTATCATAATGTATATATCAAGTCATCATATTTAAAACTGAAATTCATTTCATTAATATGACTTAAAGGTGAAAAATAATTTTTTAATTTTTGTGGCAGCTTCTTCCTGCACCTCCACAAATTTCTTCCTGCACCCCTCACTTTCTGAAAAGACTGTTTTCCCCTTTAAAAATGACTTCCGGATTGTTCTTTCTGAAATATTTCTAGGACGTCTTTTCTAGAACATATTTTATGAATTTCAGATTTATAAATCTGGAAATAAAAAAAATGTGTTCTGAAAAAAATGTTCCAAAATAATTTTTTATTTTTCAAATTTTCTATTCCAAAAATATCTTTTATTTATAGAACTACTATTATGAAAATACCTAAAATAAGGATAATTTTGATATTTTCAAAAGAATATAAGGTGCAGGAAGAAATGTGTAAAGGTGCAGGAAAAAAACACCCTTTTTATGTTTTACAATCGGCCAAAATTATTTGTTGGTCTGACAAAAGGGCTAGACAATATAAAAAAAAATAAAAATTATAGCGTATTTAGAAAATGAATCAATACAAATTTATTAAGTAATCCAACCTTTTGACACCTCTATTTAGAATCATGATTCCTATAAATCAAATATATCAAGAATTAGATTCCTAGAAATAATATTCAAAATTATTTCTAAAAATTTTATGAAAATAAAATGGTACTGCATTATTTTTATTGAGGTTTTTAATTGTTTAGTGCATTAAATTGTTTAATAAGTGTAATAAAATAATATTTATACAGTAAAATATTATTTTCTTAAGAAAAGATAAATTTTCACCTCAGAATGATTTTGTGAAAAAATTGAAAAAATAAATAATTATCGAACAACATTGCTTGTTGAAAATGTTATTTTTTAAAAGCTAAAAATCAAAATTATTGAAAAACAAAAAATTTCCTTAAACAAAGTCCCTTAAAAGAAATAATTTCATTTCCTTATACTACCATCTAATAATGCATACTAATTTATATAACTAAATATTTTAAATATTCATGTTTAAAATAATTTCTATTTGTTTGACATTAATAATATTTTTTTTAGTGAACGACCACAAATATTCTTTGTAAAAGATGATATTATTCAAATTTGTAAAGATAAAGTAAAAAAAAAAACTATTTAACATAACAACATATATCTAGAACGTGGTCCTAAGATAACTAGTTCAGTTGAAATAAATAAGTACTTAGTAGAATTCGTAGTAAAATCAATCTAAAAGGAAAAGTTGAACAATTTTCAAAATTATAATAAATGTAAGTGCTTAAACTTCAATTAAATAAAATAAAATAATTGAAGTTAATAAAAATTAATTTAAGTCAATAATGATACTGTAAGATGCTAATTAAATCAGCCTGTGGGACCCTATCCGAAAATAACTCAATAAACTATCTGTTACTCCCTCAGTGTCTTCATAGACAATCTCGTTGACTTACAAAATTTGGAGAAACCATGATTTTTAAATATATTTTTTATAATATTCAGACGAAATATTTATTAATTTGTTATCTTTTTATCTTTCATAAAATATTATTTAAGACAAAACTCAGTATTTCTTAAACTATTGACATACTAGTAAGGTTATTAAGTTAAAACTTACTAAACATATATGTTATATTTGAAAAAAGAAAAAGAAAACATATAACATCATGTAACACAATTTTACATATTTCAAATATGTAGATGTAAATTTGATGTGTATGAAAAAAAAAACATTTATCAAAATAAATAGTTCATTAAATGAAGCATCTTATTTGTTTTTAATAAACAGAAATCCTCTATTAAAAAAATAAATATGAAATGAATTTTTCTTATAAAAAAATAAATTGAACTAAAAAGGATATTTAAGGAATACCAAACTCTTGTAAAAAAAAGTTATTTTACATTAAAAAATCATTAAATAATAACCAAGATAAAAAATAATTAATCACTATATTAACTAAATTAAATATAATATTAAAGATTAAAAATGATTTGTATTTAAAATAATTTGTATTATTAATATAAATTTATAAAATAATTTTTAAATTAATATCTAAATTAATTTATAAAATTTAAACTATTAATATTTTATATTTTAAATTAGTTTCTAAAATATGAAATAAAATTACTGTAAAATATAAAATATTAAGTAATTAATAATTAGATATTAATTAAAAGAAATTATAATTTTTTGTTTATAATAAAATTACTAAATAATTTTAAATTTAATTAATTTTAGTTTTTAAAAATAGTTTTTATTTAATAATTTTATTAGTAATGAACTATGGAAAAGCTGGTAGCAAGAATTCTGGAACTTTTACTATCTTATAGACCGAGTGGCACATTAAAACTAAATCAGGCATGTCTTATATAGAACGAGTGACACATTGAAACTAAATCAGCCATGATGTTTACAACACCAACCATGATTAAACAAGCAAATCTTTAAAACCCATGTTATCAGCACATGCTACCCCATTCTCCTTATAAACTGGTCTCAGTTTTTTATTTTATTAGAAACTTCTAACCAATATATATCCATAATATACATTTTCTCTAAGAACTTCTGATTAGCTTCTAAAGAAGTTCCATTAGCTTCTAAGAAGTTGTGATTAGCTTCTAAGAAGTTGATACTTAGTGGCAGCACTAGAAAAAGAAAGCTTTTGTCGAAAAAGGTTGGTCCATGGAAATGGATAGATGGTATGTAATGTAGAAGAGAAGATGAGTTTCCACCACTGATTTAAAAGCAGAGAATAAGAAAGGAAAGAGAATGAAGTTTGTCTGCCACTTTAGGTGAAGAGAGTGGAAACCTAAAACACTCACAAGTGGGTTTGCATGTTCACTTACAACTCAACATGCCAAGCCATCTATACAACATTCACTATGAATCCTTAATTCCCACTAACATCACATGATAATGTACGATCCTTTTCTAGCTTGCAATTCCTACTATATTCTAACCATCCAAATGGTATATTATAACATCATTTATCTTTATGGTATGTCGGAAACAATTCTTTATGACAAATTTCAAGGGAAAAAAAAAAAAGGAAATGGATTATTTTATATAAATTAAAATTAACTTATACATAAGTTAATTTGTAGAAGTTCTTTGATAAATTTTACTATTTTTTTATTTTTTAACTTGTATGTAAACTTTATTTTAACTTGTGAAAAAAAAAACTATTTTTATTTTTTATTTTTTAACTTGTATGTAAACTTTATTTTAACTTGTGAAAAAAAAAACATTTTTTTTTATTTTTTCTATAAGGTCTTGTAGAATAGTTTGTTCAAACATCTTTAAACAATAAAGTTAAAAAATTTAAATGTACAGTTTGGATAATGATTCTTGTCTCTTCCAATGCAATCCTTTTCTCTTTAGAAATTTATCACTTTTTTGAAAAACATATCTGAGCTTTTATATTATTCTTCCAATGATTTTATTTTTTCAACAAAATTGATATTGTACCCATATATTTTAATCTATGGATAATTTAACAAAAACACCATTTACCTTCAAATGGTTACATACGCAATTTTGTTTTTATGTAATTTCAAATTGTCTACTAGTTATATTTATGGATACAATAATTAATAATATTTATTTATTGTTATTTTTCTTTAACTAGTTTTTTTTAAAACCCTAACACCTAGCATTGTCATTCATCCTAACACCTAGCATTGTCATTCACGATTCCAGTTCTCTTTTCTCTTTACTACCATTGTACCTCTTTTCCCCATTCGTTATTAAAGCAAAAATGACTTTTCATATTATTAGATACAAATCTAAATCTAAATATGAAAATTTTGTTGTAAAAAATTATAATTTTGATAATAACAAATAATATCATGTTTAATATTTTTTTAGTATGTATGGAATAGGTAATATTAATTTGTAAGTCTGAAGGACTAAACAAAAACACTAGAGGCATGTTTAATAAGATTAGACGAAGTCTTCAAAAGAAACAATAAAGCAAACATATGAAGACTAGACTAAGTCTACAAAGAAGTGTTGGACTAATAGACATGAAGACTATATACAAGTCTAACAAAGCATTAGATACATGCGAGAGTAGATTAAGTATATAAAAAACAACGCCAAAAGCAAGCGAACAAATATCAAACGAAGTTATAAAATAACATTAAAGAGAACAAACATTCAAGGAGTAGACAAAACCTTGTGTGACAAGACTAGACACTAATTCACACTTATAGGTGGAACAAGTCGCAATCATAAAATGCAAGTAGATGAAGCTAACATGTTAAACTCGAAAGACACATTTGTTAGTGTGAGAACATCTATCTTTGAAGCAATTTGACTCACTTTCTAAAAATGATTCTAACATGAGCACACCATTTTATGAGTTTATATACTCAATTTGGAACGATAAGAAATATAGAGGAAGATAAAGGGAAAAAATATGATACGTCATGCACATTGAGAGTAACAATGAAAGTTATCAGTGAAAAGTTAAACATGTTCTATGAAGTTATTCTCTTGAGCAAGGAGTTATTTGAAATATGGAATACTCTTACAATCACATATAAGGGTTACATTAAGGTAAAAAAGAACCAACTTAGTCTATTTACTTGAGAGTGTAAGCTTTTCAATATAGAAGAGAACAAGAACAAGCAAAGTATGTTCAGTGGGTTCCAAACCATATTAAATGAACTTTACTCATTAGGGAAACATTATGACACATGTGATTATGTTAAAAAGTTTTATACAACTTGCATATACAATGGAGACGACAAGTGACAACCTTATGTACATCCAAGGGACTAAGCAAGATGCACCTAGAAGATCTCAATGATGTTCTTAAAGTGCAAAAGTTGATGTTGTGCTAAGTGTCTAATTTCAGTAATATTTCATATTAAAAAATAAGCACTTAAGAGGATTTATTTCTAATTTACATATAAAATAATCCTTAATTTATGAATTTATACATTTTTTACATTTTTTATGAGTTTTATTTGAATAACAACATTTTATTTCCAAATTTCGTGTTAATTGGAGACTTTTAGGGAGGATTGAAGATTTGGAGTAAAGGAGAATAATTTGAGTTAAAAAGAGAAAGGTCCCAAAATGGAAAAAGATGCAAAGAAAGATTGGGTTTTTTTTTTATGTTTTATCACTTAGCTCATTAGCACGACACAAGAAGCGACCTAACCTAGAAAACTAGGATAAATAGGGAGCTAGAGGCTCAACCCTAGTGCGCCAAATTGAGAGGAAAATACCATAGAGTGAATTGTAACCCAATTGGGAGAATGGAAGGTGCTAGAAGTATGCGTGACTAATTCTACCATTTGGGATTGAGTGTAATCTGCTCGAACTCTTATGTATTGAGGTGATATCTTATATTAAAATATTCAGTTCTTGATTGATTATTGGTATTGTTGTTTTACTTTTAAAGTATTTTTAGGGTTCTGACCTAAATAACAATACTTAACATATTTGAGTGTTAGGAATAGACTTAAAATGTTAATTGCTATTAAACGCCTGAGCTTTGTCCTAAGTTGTTCTTATAATTATGCAAGGGATCAATAGTTAGGGGACATTCTTAAGAATTTTATATGCGATGAATTGATATAAATAATTTTTATACGGACATCAATTTCAATAAAAGAACTTAATATTGACATGTTAATCAGAATACATGAGAGTGAGAGAGATGAAACCTAATCCCTATTTTTCCAACTAGAAACAACTAATTCTTTGTCTGTTTTCTTATTGATCATTGTCAACACAACACACTTTTAATTGTTTTGTTCTATATTTAGCGATTATTGTACTTGATAATTCACTGTTCCTTTTGGGATCGATATCTATCCTTATGGAAAATTATTACTTCTGACAAAGCGGTGCACTTGCCGTAAAAAGTCATCAGGTTGCAACAAGAATAAAATGTAAAAAAAAAAAAAAACATAACACTACAAGAAAATCATCAAATTGCAACTAATTTTAGAGACTAAAAATTATTGGTTTAGGGTTTAGGGTTTAGGGTTTAGGTTGGAATGGTGGGAAAATGTAAATTATGGTTTAAGTAGTCGAAGTTCAACATATGAAACTAGTTAGGAATGCTATTTTGACTAGGAAAAAATGAAATAAAAGTTTATAGTATTTTTAGATGGGAAAATGACTTCATAGTCCACCCATATCATTGCTAAAAAATGTAAGGATAAATGCACTTGCTATCATTTTCATTTCTCCTTGTTTTTAAGTGAAATAGTATTCTTCATGCTTAATTATTGTTTATATATTGCATGATTCCTTAGTTAAGAAGAAAACATAGGGTTCATTTGTTTCCAAAGGATATTTTGATGACAATCATAGGAAGACAGAGCACCCAAGACATGTGTGTGGTATTGGTTGTTCATGGGGACTCTGAGATTAGTTCGACCATCACGGAGAACCTCCAACTCTTCTAAGCAGGATGCCTTGCAAAGGATGGAAATATAGTTTGAAAATAAACTAAAGAAGATTTGCGAATCCTTATAGTAAGAGTTTGATGAGAAGTTAGAGTCCATTAGTTCTCAACAATAGACTTAGGAAACACCTACAATTTTTAAGGATGTTTTAGTGAGAACGAAAGGGAGTTATGTTTTTGTAACTACAAATCGCTCAGGGGATCATACTCACACTAATGAACAATACTAGTGAGAGATATATGTTGAAGATAATCCCCCATGTCTAGTCGCACTTGGACAACAAATAGAGGGAGGATTAATCATCCATGGTGTCCCTTTATGCAAGTGGTGGTCGAGATGTTACTACTCGAGTGCCTCTACCCAACATAAAGGTCCAATTTTGGGGTGAGGCTTTAGCACATTTTTTGGCTCGACCTAAAAATCTAGTCAGGCTAGTCTCAACACGATCTCAAGTATTAAATTGTCTTATTTTTTGTTTATTTATTATTGTTATATAACCTTCAATATTGAACTAACATTTTATCTTTGTTTAGGATTATGTTTGTCATGGTAAGTAGGTTATAAAAGAACCTACTAGTGATGACGATTACATGGTAAAAGTTGAGGATGATCCAATACCTCAGTTTCTAACCATGTTACCTAAGTTGGGGAGGAAATCATTGCAGCTACATTGAGATAACAGAGTATTTGGCATTTATAGTACTTTTTTTCCTCTGTACATCTCCTTACCAGACACAATGGAGGTTGTTGGGGGGAACCTCTATGTTCAACAGTTCATTGATACAACTATGGATCATGAAAGTCATTCCATGTTGTCTATGGTTTCCATATAATAATTACATTTGACTTATAATTCATTGAGTTAGGTACATGCAAATTGAGTGAGGACCAAGATAAATAAAAAATATATGAATTTCTTAAGCCTCAGTCCATCCAAAAATATGAGAACACAAAGGTCCAAATCCAACAATATATGCAAACATGGATGAGTGACTCCAAAAACATATTTACATGGCTTCATACATTAAGGGTTATAGTATTCTAACTTTCATTTTTATAAATTATGGTAAGTATATAACTAACTTTTTTTCATTCATTGTAGGGTCCATTGACTGCAATTATTCCTTAGGGTTACACAATAGTGTAGTTTTGTTCTTTTGAAAAAAAACAAGAAATGTAAAGTTAAAATTGTACCTTTTTCATTACATAGAATGTATTTGAAATATATCTCTACTTTAATTAGATTTGTGGCTAGCACAAACATTTTAAGTGGAAGGAGTAGAACAAGGTCACTACAATTCTTATAATACTTATAATAATTATTTTATGTCCAAGATGTATACAAAAAAATACTTCTTTCTCATTTTATTGTACTAGACAAGCAAATCCATTCAAATGTGGCTACTCATAATGTATTGGATGAGAGTCATTATTTGAGCGTATTAAGGAAATAATAATTATCAAATTATATGCAATTATTGTATGCAATATTGTATGATATTGTACGATATTGTACCCAATTATATGAAATTAATTTAATAATTATATAGAATCTCATGATTAGTATCCCTACCTAATTAGATTGTAATTTGGAGAGAAACCCCTATATATTTCCTATACATGAAGTGATGTAACCATACACATAAGAGGATAAGAAACATTTCTTCTTCTTACCCTTTTTTTTCATTTTCTTATAGAGCGGGTATCATTGACTCTTGGTGATGATAAGAAATGTTTTAGGTCTTTCATGATGAATCTTCCTTGTTTCATGATGATATCCAAAAACTCAAAGAACGAAGGACTATTTTCCTTCTCCAACATAAATAATATACTTTTATTTTCTTATTTAAAAAAAAGTTAGATTAGATAATTTTGTATAAAATTTTTAGTTGAAACTATTATAGGCAATATTTATTTCGAATTTTCGATATTTTAAATTTTGTTTTAATCTAAAACCAATATAATTTATAAAAAAAATGTCTCAAATTTATGTAAAATAATGTACTCTCTAACCGATTGAATGATTATTATTTTTTTTATAAAATAGAGTTTATAAACATCATAATATACGTCACAAAATATAGTCTAACTACCAAAAATTTGTCACCTTTTGTGACTACTTTATCATTAAAAAATATAGTTACTGAAAGAACATTTAGTTTCCCTCTCTAAAATGTGTGCCCACGTATTTTCATGAAATATTTCAACCATAGATGCTAAAACTATCACATAAGTTAACCAAAGATAGCTGTATGAACTCTAGTTCTTGACGAGTTTTATTTACAAACATAGGAGTTTAAATTTAAAATCAATTAATTTCAAAAGTAAGTTCCGTAATTTCGTGGAAACAAGAATAACGATATTTCCAACTAAGATTACATCCTTTCGTATATGACCTATAATGTGTTCACATTTACTTCACAATTGTAATCATAAGGAAGCCAAAAGCATTAAGATTGTGAAAATGACCTTACACTTCAGTCAATAAGGCAGAAGATATATACCTCAGTTCTCACTCTCATTCACTTGAAGGAAAGTAATATATTCTGGAAAAGTTTGATTCAGTGCTTGACTAATCCTCCTTGGTACCTTTCAAAACCAATTACATTTTCCAATCCTTAATATTTTTTCCTTCTCTACATTCTATTAACCTTTTGACCTGTCTCATTTTGTGTCAATCAAGGAAAGATAAAGACAAAAATACCTCGACAATTTAGCCCCTTGTTTTGGAACTTTGTCGGTTCCAAACTGCATTCAGAAATTCTATGTATATAATACAGTAAAAAGAAAAAGAAAGAAAACTGTGATAAGAAAAAAAAAATTGTATATGCGTGTTACATGTTTTGGCTTCTCAATTTTATACACAAAGACTGACGTATCCCAGTATAAGAATATGAATTTTATGGTAGAAGACGTATTAACTACAACAAAATAAAATCATAAAAATACAAATCAATTTTAAATAAATAATTAATATAATAACTAAATTAAAAATATTTTAAAAATTAAAAAAATTAAATTAAATTAGTTTCTTGTAAATAATTTTTAAATTGATATTAATTAACTACCAAGATTTTAACTATCAATTATTTAAATTCTACTTTTTAATAAAAAAAAATTAATAACTAATTAGATACCGATTTAGAAATCATTTAATAATGATAAAAACTAATTTAAAAATTAAATTTTTTTAGTTTTTAAAATAATCTGTAATTTAATCACTATTATAATTAATTATTTTTTATTTTTAAAATTAATTTTTATTTAATAATTTTTTATAATAATTATTATAATAAATTTTTTTATGCAATGAATGAATTTTCACATCACTCTCCCACGTCATGAAAATTAAAAAATAAAAAACCAAAAATATGATGTAAAAAATTGACAATGGTAAAATGCTTTTTCAGTCTAGTGCTTTTATTTAAAATTAATTTTTCATAATCCAAACTTTAAATTTTAATTAAAAAAATCATTGAAATGAGCTTTTTTTAAAAAAAATTACACGTGTAAATTAAAATGTTAAAATAATTAAATTTTTTATAACATAAATATTATAAAATTATAATACAATTCACAATAAAAATCTATTTTTTATTAAAAAAAAACACAAGCCCATCTCAATAGTTTACAAGAAATAAAAATTAAGTTTAAAATAAAAATCAATTTTACGTAACAATATATAAAAAAAAAACATATTTAATCCTAAAAAATAAAACAAATCACTAAGAGATGATCCAAATTTATAAATGTAATTAAAGTAAACAGCTCATGCATTAAGAACATAAAATCTGTTTACATTAACGACTAATTAAAAATTAATACCCGCAATAATTATTAATTCTTACAAAATAATTTTTAAATAATTAATTATGCACAGAGTTTATGCTTATAAGAGTGAAAATGTTAAGAATTTAATCTTATATGTAAATAAGTTTGGCGTAAAAGGAGTTATTTTTCAGACAAACCCCATTCCAAAAGCCCTGCTAAGTTATCTGTGAGATACTTCTTTGAAAAAGCCGAAGAAAGTACAGAACATTTTTCTTTCACTTTTACTTTCACTTTAATTTGTTTTCTAATCCCTATTGCGTAAACTTTGTGTACTGGGATTGGATTTCCGTGGAGAAAATTTCGAAAAAGGACACTAACAGGGACACAAATTAATATAAAGAATGTCAAATATATCCTTCATAAACTTCTTTTTGTTAAAAAAATATCTAAAAATGAATTTTTATAAATTAAGATTAACTTATTTATAGATTAATTTGTAGACATTTTTTTACATAATTTCCAAAAAGTATAAAAAAAAATTATAAACTGATTTTAACATGTAAACAAATGTCCTCTAATTTTGAAATGTATTACTTTTAGTCCTTGAAACACTATGTAAAACCACTTTTTTTTCTTTATATTGCCATAGTCTATTTTTCAAGATCAGTGATGCATGGAAGATAGGTTGTTATAAAGGAGGAAGATGATATTATTGACAAAAAGGATAAAACATCTCTTCAAGAGAGAATTCTCAAAAATGAATCTGTAGTTAAATCAACGAGAATTACATTGGTTTTTTCAACAAAATTCTTTGTTAAAAAAAAAGTAATTTCCAATTGTTGAAATATATTCGTCTTTTTATCAACAAGTAAAAATGTGATGAAATAAAACGAAGACTCGTATAAGTAGCAGTTCAGAATTTTCTTTTCATCGATTTTACTTCTTTGCGAAACTTTAATTCCTTTTAATATAAAACCACAAAAAGATAAGAACATATTTAAAATGAAGAATATATAATAGTTCTATACAATCAATAAGTATATATTACTTAGTTACTTATGCGCTTTCAATATTTAAGTTTTACATTTATATTACTTTTCAATCTAAAAATTAAATTTTCTACCGAAAATAATTATTAATAATTAATAGTGGAATGATATGTGCTTTTATATATATATATATATATATATATATATATATATATATATATATAT
>Ga0123342_1003932_pt1 | contig 23291 bp, 18 predicted proteins | sample Turbeawhitnodule_FD_89960 | JGI IMG/M metagenome (GOLD analysis project Ga0123342, IMG submission 89960) | Root nodule microbial communities of legume samples collected from Mexico - Turtle bean Mexico white nodule | ecosystem: Host-associated > Plants > Roots > Nodule | place: Mexico: Nepantla... | reverse complement strand
TTACAATAAAAAAATATATATATTTGTATTGTGTATATATATATATATATATATATATATATATATATATATATATATATATTTAATTTAATTAACGGATAGACTTAGTAGTTAATGAAATACCAATTTAAAATTAGTTTATAATTTTTTTTATTAATAATAGAAACTATTTTAGATATAATAATCTTTTAGTTTATACAATTTAATCAAGTAACTAATTATTTTTTGTTTCTAAAATTAATTTTTATTTACTAAATACTTTTGTAGTGTATATATATTACATAACTTCAAAGTATAAATATTCTAAAAAATATATAGTTTCTCATTTCTAAAAAATATATAGTTTCTCCCTCTTACACTAGTACATGTAAATCATTAAATAAAAATTAATTTTAAGGATAAAAAATAATTAGTTACTATATTGACTAAATTAGATACTATTATAGGGACTAAATTTTCTATATTGACTAAATTAGATACTATTGTAGATACTAAAAAAATTATTAGTATCTAAAATAATTTCTATTATTAATAAAATTTATAAACTAGTTTCTAGATTGGTATCTAAGTAATATTATTAAGATTTTAGTTAATGTAAAAACTTGTTTATAAATTTTATTAATAATAAAAACTACTTTAGATACCAATAATTATTTTAGTCTCTGAAATAGTATCTAATTTAGTCAATATAGTAATTAATTATTTTTTGTGTTAAAAATTTATTTTTATTTAATAATTTTTTTGTAATATATATATATATATATATATAATTATAATTATAAATCTCAAATTATAATAGATACATTATTAACAAGATATTAAAGTTCTTAAATCACATCTCTAATACATAACTTATAACTTTTTTTACATGACTTTTTTTTATAAGAGTTATACATATTATTATGCATACCTCATTAAAAATTAGCATCTAACATAAAAAAATAACTAATAACATTAATCTTAATTTTATATATGAATGTGATTCTCACACCTCCTACCAAACTATATGCAAACTTCCTAAACATGTTTAATATATCAACATTTATAATACAATATCATCTTCATCATCATTCAAATGGTTACATATTATATAGACACCACAATAATAATAATAATAATAATAATATATATATATATATATATATAAGGATTCAGTTATTTTGAAAATAAGTTTTTAATATATACTTTCTATTTTATTTTAATTATATCTCATAAAAGTAACTATAATATTTAGTTTTTACTTGGAGATATGATTCAATATTGATAATATTTATACAATAATTCCCATTCCTCGTTATTAATATATAACATTTGTTAAAGGCAAAGAGGGAAGGTAAGAAATCTTTACATGAAAAACATCATAACACATTTCTTACATATAATTTAAAAAATAGGTAGAAAATATCCTAAAGATTTTAAATTCCCAAAATTCATTATCATATTAAAAATTTTATCCATAAGAAAATTTACACTAAATTAAAAAAAAATAGTTAGGCAAGATAATTTCTTCAAATTTTTTGAGAAAAATTCACATAACATTTTGTAAATGTTTGCTCATGTAACATTTTACTTTTCTACATATAAATGTCATTTATGCATTAACACATTCCCGGACAAGATGTAATTAGTTAAGAGTAACTCTTGGATTTATATATATTACATACATGATTCATCGTATTATTTTTATCCATGTGTATCTCAACATGAATATCATACATTCATATTGTATTTTACTATATGTAATAATGGAAGCATCTTTCGAAGACTAACAAAGACTTTCAAACTTTTTTTCGAAGTCTCTTAGAAACTCGTGAGGAACTGTTGCAAGGAAGTTCTCTTAGTATGAGAACCTAGAAGAAAAATACTCTTATTTTTTAAGACTTTGAAAGAACAAGAAGATATATATGCAAAATGAAATTCAATTCTCATTCAACAAACAAAGTAAGTATGGGGGTAGGCCTTTTATTTATAAATAGAGACGCTCTACACACACCATGATCTAAGAGATGTGGGACAAAATTTAAAGAATGAAGATGCATTAATTGTGGTGCCTTTACATGCTTCGAAGTCCAATATTGCCAAATTCAAGCTCCTTTTGTGTGTTTATAAGGCTCCACTCCTTTTTGGTGTTTGCATGGCTCTGTGGTTTGGTGTTGGGTCATGGTTGCTTCCCTTTTTGCCTCTTTAATTAGGGTTTTGACTTTCCTAATGGAAAGGACTGCACATTGACTCCTAAATTAGGGTTTTTACTCCTTAGTTAAGTGCACTTATTTTTTTTACACAACAAAAATCCTAATTCCTATACATTTTTCTACTCTATTAGTCAACCCATAATTAGACCCAAATTAAGCACAATTGTGAACTTATTTTATTTACACGCGGAAAATCCTAATTCTTATACATTTTTATGCTCTATTTTATTTACTTTTATACATTTTTACAAGGCTAATGAAATGGAAAATAAAGTCTAATATATTACTCTCCACAAAAGGAGAGCCTTCTGAGCTCATTCTCCCTCCTCTAGTTTTCTGGCTATGACCCTAGTTAAAGGTCCAATATGGTTTCTCCTAGATGGTCCTCCATTCGAGCATTCCTTTTAAAAAGGATATATTCTTAGATCCAATTCTCCCTCACACTCAACACCACTTTGATAGGAGCCAAATAGTCTTAGATATTACATTAGTTTAGGCACCTAAACTGGGCAAAATAGAGAAGATTTGGTCTTAAAAATTACTTATTCCCACTTAGAATGATCACTCTGTTGCATTTACTAATCTTATGTTAAAATTATTGAAATCTTGTAGGAATTAAAGGAAAAAGAGCAACAAAGGCATACCTGTGAAAATTAAGACCATATGTTGAGCATAAGCATAGAGCGCTGAGCGAATTGATGGTAGAGAATTGATGGCAGAGAACTATCTAAGTGCCTGGAATAACTATTGAGCGGATTTATGTTGGAAAAGAGCTCAAGCTTAAGAATGAGTCGCTAAACAAAGGCCATGAAGCGCAAAGAGAATAGAAGCTTTGAAGTCAAGGAAAGTCAATTGACTAGGATGGGCTGGAGGTGAGCTAAGCGCATGTAATTAATTAATCATAAAAAGCCATATTTGTTGAGAAAATGTACCATGTGTTGAGCATACTAGATGTAATTTAAGCGAAACACTCAACACTATAGATAAAGAGGTTTGGTTCAAAGGAAATGAGGATTTGATGAGGTAAAGGAAGAAAATGTTAGAGTTGAAACACAATATCCAAAGCCATATTTCCTTAGTTGTTAGCTATTCAATCTTGAATTATCTTATTAACATTAACATAAGTTTCTTAATTTGATTTTGCACTTAAAGCTTGATATGTGAGGAATAACTATTATTGATCTTAGAAGTTAAATGATATTGATAAATACTTTCATCTTTTAAACTAAAACAAATCATCGAAATAACTTAATGTTTGGGAACTAAATTAAGTATTTGACTTGAACTACTCCAGCTATAATGCAGAAACAAACTATTGTAAATCAGGGAATTACTTATGGTTGATTTTAGATAACCATGATTAAGGAATTAACTTGGTTTGACCTTAGAAAGTACTTAGCTTGAAATTCATGCTATTTATAGCTATTCGAGTATAAGAAATTTACAAAGTTTGTTCAATCCCAACACTTTCATAAATTTAAGAACAACTTCTTTCTACACCAAGTTTTAACCTTATTAGTTTAGATTTTTGTTGAATTACTATTAGTTACACAACTGATAAGTGTCTAATTTCCGTAATATTTCATATTAAAAAATAGGCACTTATGAAGATTTATTGCTAATTTACATAGAAAATAATCCCTAATTTATGAATTTATACCTTTTTACATATTTTATTAACTTTATTTGAATAAGAGCATTTTATTCCCAAATTTGGTGTTAATTGCAGATTTTTAGGGAGGATTGAAGATTTGGAGTAAAGGAGAATAATTTGAGCTAAAAAGAGAAAGCTGGAAGGTCCCATATGGAAAAAAGATGCAAAGAAAGATTGAGCCTTTTTTATGTTTTATCACTTAACCCATTAGCGCGACACAGGAAGCGACCTAACCCTAGAAAACTAGGATAAATAGAGGGCTAGAGGCTCAACCCTGGTGTGCCAGATTGAGAGGAAAACACCATAGAGTGAATTGTAACCCAATTGAGAGAATGGAAGGTGCTAGAAGTATGCGTGGCTAATTATACCTTTTGAGATTGGGAGTAATATGCTCAAACTCTTATGTATTGAGGTGATATCTTATATATTAATATTCAGTTCTTGATTGATTATTGGTATTGTTGTTTTACTTTTAATTTTCTGTGACAAATTGAGAATCTTAAATATGACCAGGAGGTATTTTTAGGGTTCGAACCTAAACAACAATACTTAACATATTTGAGTGCTAGGAATAGACTTGAATTGTTAATTGCTATTAAACGTTTGAGCTTCGTTCTAAGTTTGTTCTTACAATTATGCGAGGGATCGATAGTTTGGGGACATTATTAAGGATTTTATATGCGAGGAATCAATATAAATGATTTTTATACGGGCATCAATTTCAATCAAAGAACTTAATATTGACATGCTAATCAAAATACATGAGAGTGAGAGAGATGAAAGCTAATCCCTATTTTTTCAATTGAAACAACTAATTCTTTGTCTGTTTTCTTATTGATCATCGCCAACACAACCACTTTCAATACACTTTTAATTGTTTTGTTTTATATTTAGCGATTATTGTATTTGATAATTCACTGTTCCTGGTGGAATCGATATCCGTCCTTAGGGACAATTATTACTTCTGACAAAGCGGTGCACTTGCCGTAAAAAGTCATCAACAACTTATCAAGAACAATTGTTAGTTTGAGTAGGTGGTTTCGTGGTGTTTCCTGTAGTAGTTTTTTAGTGAGTTTGAGGTATTTCTTTTGTTTGGAGTTGTATGTATAAGGGTTGAATCACCCCTAAAGTGATTCTTATTTATTTATTGTTTCTTGTTGATAAAAAAATAACTTATCAGGAATACTTGCACCCATTACTGTGAAAGATAAATTTGTTACATTTACTAGTCGTCCTTGTGGATACGAAAATCTCTTATGAATTTTACTACAGTTGACTCGATACACTTGTCGATGTTTAAAACTAACAACCATCAAAGGTGGTACTGACTCTAAAATTAGCGGGGAGGTCGAACTTATATGCAGTCATTAATTATTTGGAGGACTTGGAATGGACCATCTCCTCTAGGACTAGGTTTGGACTTCCTTTTCTCAAGTGCTGCCAAACCTAATCCCATATATCAAATATTTATTTCTTTCTCCATTTGTTGCTATGTTCAACATATTTCTAAGTTCGTTTTTCAATCTGGTTTTTTACCTTCTCATGAAACTATTTTGACAAATTCTGTTCTAGAAAATTATTCTTTGTGAATCAAAGAAACAATTTTAGGAAGTGGTAGTAAATCAAGAGGCGTGACAAGGTTAAAACAATACACAACCTAAAAAGGAGAAAAAATAGTTTTCTTGTGGACTACTTGATTATAAGAAAATTCAACTTAAAGAAGATACTCATCCCAAGACTTTTGGTTGCCTCATAAAATTGGCATCAACAATGTGGATAGAGACCAATATACTATATGAGTTTGTCTTTCAATTTGTGGAAAGTTTTTGTCACTTCATTTTTATTAAACCCTTTCAAAACTTTGAGAAAATCTTTTTATAAAAAATAGTGACTGTTCTCATTCTAGACATTCTAATGTGCATGGAAACATTAGGGATCATAATGAAGAATTGAATTTAAGAGATGAAATTAGAAATTTAAAGAGAAAATTTGAACTAAAAGATGATAAAACAAAGAGAATATAGACCTAAAAGTAAACAAGATAGGTTAAAAAGAAGAAGAGCATATCATGAGAAACGCCACACTCAAAGTCAACAGTTACTCACTCAACCGTTAATATTGAATGATTCAGTGCTGACTTCGTGCCTGCCATAAATAACATATATCTTCCATTGTTCCTCATACATTCACAATAAAAGCTTCCACACAAACCCTTTTTTAAATTTGGTAGAATGATTGTCATGTTTGGATAATCCTTCTGAACATGTTTTTTAGAATGATTTTGTACTTTTGGAAGGGGTAATCAAAACATAGTATAATTTGCCTGCATACTAAAATACAAATCCAGCTTTGAACAACAGAAAGATGTTAATAATACATTCTCTAGCACACTTTATAACACAATTTCTATTATTGGATAAACGCGATTTTCATGATGATATCACACATCTTATTTAATGAATCTCGTTTATAATGAGATTCACCCAATAATAGAAAATATGTTAAACAACATACAAGCAAGTGTGATGCTAGTATTTCTCAAAAAAATAAGAAATACTAATGGCACACTTTGTAACACTTGAAATGAAGAAACATAAACACATCAAATTGTTGACATCAACACAAACAAGATCCATGGTTGCATGAGGAAGTGGATGTTTCAATAAAGCATAGTCTTCTCCTCTTGTTAGCATGTGATGTTCTGGGTGAGAACTCAAGTGAAGCAGAAGCCTTATCCAGTACAGAAGATAGTGCCTGGTGAACAGTTCTTGCAAGAGCTTGGCATTCTTCAGTATCAATATTAATGTTCCCTTTGCAACATGTAAAGACGAATACATTCTTCATTCTTCCTGCCAAAGTTGAAATTTCTGCCTTCTCTAGATGCAGTGGAAGGGAATCAAGTGTTTGTCTTAGGTCAGATATTATTTCAGGTCGGAAATCACAGCAAATAGTTGCACTGTAAGACTTGGATCCATCACATGGTTCAACTTTCACTTCATCAGCATCCATTGGGATTAGAAAACCCTTGCTTGCTTCTACTGCATTTTTCTTCAATTCCTTCACTTGGCTGATCACTTCAGCCAGTAAAGTGGCTTTATCCATCTAAGGAATAACAATTGACCCACAAAATAAAAATCAGCAGATTTTAACAAATGTTTTACTAAACAGAAGAAAGGATAATCAGAAATAAAAGAATAATTTTTGTAGTCACACACCAAAAGAAAAACTGTACTATTTTTTTATGACAAGGACACTTATATGGATTAATTACTGCATTATTGTTTCCATTATCACCTCTCAGTACCTATCAACATGACTTCAGCATAAGCCAATTATAGAGTGATAAGTGATAACTCAAGTTGATTGATCCTTTGGTGATGGTGGCTTGAATAAGTATGATAACTTCATTACAAAAGAGGCCAAATCCACTAATTATACTAATTATGGTAATTGATTAAACTAAGTGTCTAACTACTCACTAGTTCCGGTTAACCAATGCCTAAAAAACATTGATGGTTTTCCTTCCATGTCCTACATCACCATTATCAGTTAGCCAACCAAAAGAATATGTCTGTTCAACAAAACAAGACAAAACATGCAAACCACAAACTTATCACATAATATTTAAATATACTGACTCTGTCGTATGATTCCCATAAGAACAGCTAGCACTTCTACGATAATACTTGATACGAATATCATATCAATCTGATTATAGAGATGACATTTATGCTCCTTTATTTATTTTTCCTCTGATAAGGACCATCAAATTAAAATACCTAGTCAAAATTGACATTCTACAGTGCTTAATGTTTTATAATTTGGTTCATATGACTTGTTAAAGATAAAACCCAGACAAAAACATTGCCTCCTTCCTTTGCTTTCTTATAAAAATCTTTCTTAGAGCAATCCAACTAAACCAGTAACTTTTAACAAATAAAGTAGTATTAATAGCAGAAGCTATATTTGGGCACCCAGCACAATTAAATGACCGATAATCCACGGACATTAATACTCACCTAATGACATGATGCACAAGAGGAAACATCTGGTTTGCATGTATACATAACTTATTGAATAATAAGTGAAGCGTTTTCAGTTTAAAAGTATAGAATATGAAATCATAAAAAAAAAAATACATATTATAACACTAATTATAATAAGTTAGGATGCATATCATATATAATAAATAACTCCACATTACATAATCAAGTGATGCATCTTGGTAGTTGACTCTAGCAAGGAACAACTCCTATATATGTACCTAGTTGACCACATACGGACAACAATGATGCAATCAAAAGCCCTTAATTTAATTACAATAATTACAATGATGTTCTTCAAATCTCAACTTGTGGTGTTTATATACAGCAGACTCCGAGCTCTATTCTTTTTTCAAAATTAACATGTGAAAGGGAAACGTATATGCACAGCCACAAGCATTATGAATTTATGACATAACTGAAAATAAAACTACCATAATGGAACTTTGAGTATAAAACTGTGTTAATGTGTCAAAAGTCAGTATTTTTTTTGTCAACTAGCTTATTGATAACTTAATATATGTCTTGTTTTTCTTAAATTTTCTATTCTCATCTCATCTCTCCTTGGTAGAACAGTTTGCACATTTCCATCTTTCTTCAACTTAAACTGACTCAGCCTAACACGAAGTCTACATAATGGCTTTTCATCTAGTTTTCAACCTTCTATCAAATCTATTATTCCTTATTCATATCACCAACAGAATATGCGTTTTACTGAAACATTTTTACTGTTCTTATGTAAGAACTGGCTAGATAGCAAAATTTAGAAGTGCTATATGAGTAAATCCATTTTGTTCATAATAGTTCAATTAAGGCAATTATAAAAAAAGTCATATTTAGATGAACTAAGGTTTCCAGAGTTGGGGTAGCTACCCCAGAACATTTTTTTTTTCTCCTCTTAATATAATATAAAAGTGTAATAACAAATCTCCTCCTAAATTTGAAATGCAGTGAAATATTGCCCCACATTTAGCACAAAAAATGGAGTATCGTATTGTTCCCACAAATTTATATATATGAATTTCTGAATCCGTTGGTGTCCAATTATACAATCAAAGTGAAATCATGAAACTAAAGAGCAAAAATAATTGAGTGCTGTAATAAGCCATGCACAATAAAAGAACAAATCTCCAATAGAAGGAAAAGGAAGGAAGAAAAACATACCTTTTCAGTGGATGGTACAAGGCCACGTAGTGTTGTAAGATGACCGTTTATTCTCTCCCTCCTTCTCCTCTCTGCTTCACTATGATTCTTCAAAGCAGCCAAAGCTTTGGCCTCACAAATCTCATTCTTCCCCACCCTTGCAGCCGAAGAATACTTCACCAGCTCTCCCTTCTCACTCTCATAAACCAAAGAATGCGATGATGACAAGCCATCCTTCACAACATCACCATTGGAAGTTCCAAGGCTTCGCAAAGTGGGATTGAACAAGCCCGAAGTATCAGAGCCAGAACCAGAAGAAGAGCTTTTGTCATAGAAGGAGTAAACCATAATAATAAAGGTTTTAAATTGCAGTCACAGTGTAGGAAATTAAAGAGAAATACAACCTATGCAGCTAGAATTGCAGAAGTTAGCAAAATTATGATCAGGAAAACTCCAAAAAGCTTGACTTTTGGACCAAAACTGTGATCATGAGCCGTTTTGTTAAAACCCTTTTGAGTGTAGAGGAGGTACAAGAGAAAGAAAAGAAGGAAGTTAACCAGGTGGACGAGTTCGAGGGGCGAACCAAAAAGAAAGCTTTTGGAAGTGAATGGTGCCTTGAGAAGGTGCTACTTTGGTTTGTCTGGTGATGGTGTTGGACATAACTTCCATTAGGCAAGGGAAAAGGGTTGGCAGGGTTAAAGGGGTAAGATCAGTGTGAAAAGATCCAGGTTTTCATCTTGGTGGTGTTGAGCTGAACCATTTCCAAATGGGAAAGGGCCAAAAGGGTGAAGAACTTTGGGAAGTGAGACTTGACTCTGACTTGGATTTCAGTGAGAGTACTGACAAGGGACAAAGGTAATGCTACGCTTGGTGTCTTAAAAGTGCAGATAGAATTCAGAAGAGAAGAGGATCACCACTGAACAATGATCTTGATTCTTGAGCTTATTCATATATGCATGCATAGTTTGAACCAAAACAAAGAAGTGATGTGTAATGTTGACTAAATATTTATATTATGTTCATTATTTTGGTCAATGTTTAATACCTATACTCCTGTGCTCACACTGTTACTACTGAATTATTCATTCAGAGTAGTGGAAACCAACCCATTCGATTTAATATTTATTTATTTATTTCTTTTCTTTTTCGGATTTAGATGCGTGCAAGGCTTAAATTATCCTTCTCAAACATTGATTTTTTATAATAATAATAACAAGAACAATAATAAGTAAACTTATTGGTTGCTGATTCAAAATAATTAATTATATTTTCCTTTTTTGGGTGGCGGGAGAGAGATAAGAGAACATTGTGATTGGATGGTTGAAGTCGTGTAGCTTCCTCGCAGCTTCGTCATAAACCCATTATTAGAGGTCCACTATACTATAACATTTTTTTACTCCTATTTTTAGTAAAACAATTTCAATAAAAGTAAATGGATTACCAAAAACGCCCCAATTTAAAAACATAAAAAACTAATTAATTTTTGAAGAGAATAAAGACTAAACTGTGTTAAAAGTAAAATAAAATATCAAATCTGCAACTTATCCCTTATTTTTTAAAATGATGTTGGAGATCCAACTAGATATTAAAGTATTTTATTGTATATAAGTGAGTGTAAATCGATTTTATGAGGTTGAGTTATGTTTAAATTTTATTTTGTAATTGATATCAGAGTCTTTCAAAGTTTATCTTAACAAATATTTGTTGGATTTATTATGTCATCTGCTATTATACCATTATCAGACTATTCATAATATGTTATTTCACGTATAAATTGGAATTTGACAAGTAAATATTGTTTTTTAATGTTGAATTAAGGGCACCACCTAGAATTGAATCCGGTGAAAAATACGAGTGTTTGTGAAACGAATTGAGATTATTTGTTACTATCCAACTTCAAATTGATTGGAACAATTTTTTAAAGCCAGACCCAACCACCAATGTAGAAGATAAGATGCAGTGAATCCAACATTTTCTATAGTACATTAATTTTACATGATATATAAAGTTAAATCATAAAATTAAAGAAATAGTCAATTATATATAACTAAGATGCATTTATAATCATGAATATCAACAATAGTAGGAAGAAATCAAATCAAACTAATATCTATAATAAAACATTAAATAAAAAATAATTTAAAAAAAACTAGTTTCTAAATTAATATTTAATTAGCCACCAATATTTTATCTACTAATATTAAAATCTAAAGTAATTAATATTTAATTATAAATTAATATAAAAATTAGTTTATAAATTTTTATTAATGATAAAAATTACTTTAAATAAAAATATTTTTTAATCTATAAAATAATATTTAATTTAACCAATATAATAATTAATTATTCTTATTTTTAAAATTAATTTTTATTTAATAATTTTTTAGTCATGTTTATTACATTTTAAAAAAGAATAACTGCTATATTAAAAATTTCTTCCACCTTGATTATATTAAAAAAATATGTTGATATAAAATTTGATAAAATGATTTAATAAAGCATGTGAATAATGTGAAATATATGAGAATTAAAAGTGTTACATAGTAGAATATTTTTTGTTTTCACATACAATGCATCTGGTTTGGTGTAGTGATAGTACAGTTGTTATATATACCTTCAATGGTAGTTATTTGAAAATTAAAAAAAAAAAAAAGGAGTAGGAGGGTGATGAGGACGAAGCAACCCATATCATCATGCTTAACATTACATGGAGATTCTTATAATACTTTAATTAAAAATGGAGGGAAAGAGATTAAAGAACTAGGAGAACAAGGGTTCCGACAAGTACCTAATCTTATCTTTGATGACTTTCTCATGTTCATAGTGTAATTAATGTTTCGATTTAATTATATGTACATTCCATGATGTTCTTACTTTGTAAAATTTATTATTGCATGTATCCTTCACTTCCTTTATTATTCTATAGATTCAATTTCATAGCTATGCATTTGACATTCATTATTTCATAATAATCATAATTTTATTCGTCATCATCTCTCTAATATGCTAGTGGATTTTCATGTTCCTTTTAAGTATCATGTTATGAGCTTAGAAATATGCATGCAACTTAATCAAATACTTAAGTAATTAATCTCTTAGAATTATACTTAACAACAACTTGTAAAGACAAATTCTCTCTCACATCTATACTTTCCTAGTGGTAGAATATCTTTTTGAATATGTTGAAGAATATGATTTTTTTTTTCATTTTCAAGTGGTGATCATTGTTTGTGATGACTGGTGGTGAACGTTGGTGGTTAATGTAAGTTTTATGGTGTTTCATTTATAGTTGTTGCGTTTTTGTTCGCTTATTTTCTTTTTCATTGTTTTGAGAACCACAAAATCCATAAAAAAAACTAACGAAGTGGAAAAATGGAGTACATTTATAGTGATGACTGGTGGTGATCGTTGGTGATTAAGATAAGTTTTGTGGTGTTTCATTTATAGTGGTTGTGTTTTTGTTCTCTTATTTTCTTTTTATTTGTTTTGAAAACCACAAAACCCATAAAAAATTAACGAAGTGGAAAAATAGAGTTCATTTATAGTGATGACTGATGATGAACGTTGGTGGTTAAGGTAAGTTTTGTAGTATTTCACTTGGTTATGTTTTTGTTCGCTTATTTTCTTTTTCATTGTTTTGAAAACCACAAAACCCATATAAAAAGTAACGAAATGCAAAAATGGAGTACAAAACTAAAAACAAATTATATTCACATTGAGGAACGTCAACTATAACGAATCTTCTTGACAACCTTCTTACATATGGGATGCGGAAGAGCAACCGAGGTTATTTAAAAATGTAAGGTTATTTAAAATTGACTTTTCACTTGATATGGAAATGGAAGAGAAAGGTACGGAGGTGGGGGAGAATTTGCCATTAACAATTTCTAATTGTGCTTGATTTTAAATAGTTTTTGCTAAATTATTTTGGTTTATAAATATAAATGTTACGAATTTGTATTCATATATTTCGTAAGGAAACTGGAGAATTGAATATTTTAGTTTTGAAAAATAAAATATCATTATTATATTTTGTTTCTCGACACATTAACTATTTAAGAGTAATTTTGAAAAAAGAAAGTATAATTATAAATAAATCTAATATTATTAATTTATTGACTAACTTTCTTTTACACAAAATTACTAACTTAAATTAACTATTAATGTGTTTTAATTAGTTGAGCGTTCCAAATTTGCACTCTAGAGCCGTCCCAAAAGTAAAGGATGTTTTTTATTTGTTGAGGTAGCAAAGTGTCCTTTATTTGAATGAAGAGGTTGGTCGTTAAATGGGAGATGTTTAAATAAATAAATTTTGGGGGCATTTTGACTTTTTTATATGTTGTTTTCTGTGACCTATAAAGTAATATATCTAATGTTGAATATGTTGAATTAAGGTGGATAGTAAGTTGTGTAAAGTAATAATAAAACATAAGTATTTGAAAACAACTTCTATTAACTAATAATAAGGTCATTGTAGTGTGGGTTGGGAATTACAACATTTTCTCCACATAAAATTTACTTAAACCTCATTACATTACACCACAAATTGATATGGACACCCCACCAAAATTCCTTCTATTTGACATTATTATTGGGCTAAAGTGTACCTAACTAACCCATTACTTCACTTCAACTAATTAATTCAAAATATCAACTTCTTAGCCCCCACATTCTTTAATCACCTATAATAATTTTTGGAATAAAATTTTCAAAATATAACTTTTGAATTAAGGAAAGGGTATTTCTAAATAAATTCAACTAGAAAATTATTAAATAAAAATCAATTTTAAAAATAAAAAATAAAAAAAAATTATTTAATGATTTTTTTTAGTGAGAGTTACCCAATAAATATGTGAATTTGTAAAAAGAAGGTATAAAAGAATTGAATAAATTTTGTATTTTTATAGTTACATCAATTTCACTTTAATTGAGAATAACAATAGAAAGTGTTCAGATTTGAGATGACATTGCTATGGTCAATAGACACAACCGAGTCGAAGCTCTATTACGATTTTGTCATTAAAAAGTGTCTCAATGAATTAAGGGATGAAGAGTATATAAACTGATTTTGACCTCGACTTCTAAGTAATGTAAGACTATATTGGACATACCGAAACAAAAATTCTTAATGAAAATATAAGAGTAAACAAAACAAAATTAGAATTTTAATATAAAAACTATTGTAGAATTCATTATTAGCAATGATCACATAAATTTTGTTTTTGCAATATGGTAGTATTTTTTATTCATCTCAGCACTCGTGTCACATTTAAGATACATGTTTTCTTAAAGAAGAAAAGAAATATGAGAATTCTGAACCTTATTTAGGTATATATGTTTATCATATGGAAATATATTCATCTTATATTTTTAGTAGTAATCCAAAAAATAATAAGATTATCATCATTGCCTAATTATACTTTGATTTCATTGTTTATAAATCATCTGTATCTAAGGCTTTCAAAGTGGTTATTATATATTTGAGACTCATGCATATGAAACTTGGTCCCCATTGACATCTTACAGTGCAAACTTGACAATTTTGCTCCTTCCCTAAGTGTGTGATCATAGCAATTTTGTTGCTTTCACGCAATTCGAATTGTGGAAAAGTTCTTGAGGATAAGGCTCTTGCATGCGTTGTCTCAGTTTAATATGAAATATAAATTTAGAACAATGTTTATACATATTTTAGAAAGTGGCTTTGATTATATTTTTAATTTTAGGCCAACAATATTTTGATGTGACTTTAAAAAAAAATGAGTAGCTGTTGAGTATAACTTGTAATTTCCCCCAAGTTTATGACATTCTTAAGATGAGAATAAATTACAATCATTCTTAAGATTTTTTTATGATATGATACAAACATTCCCCGATTTTTTTGACACTCAATAAGAGGAAAACTCTCTAATATTAAAAAACAAAACTCAAGGGGGAATGGATAAAGGATGTTGGCGTAATGTTTTCTAAACAATTAAGAGGAGTAAGTAAGGATGGAAAAGGTAAGGAGTGTTTTTTTTTTATAAATTTTATAAAAGCTTTTATGATAGGCATAACTTGCAACTCGGTATCTCAGCTACACTGACACCTCAAGTAACAATCATCTGCCATCACATGAAAAAAATATTATTAAAAAAATAAAAATACAAAAAAATGGGGGAACTAGACCAAAACTCATATGTTAACAAAAACGATACATAGATAGACTATACCTATTCATAAAGAATTCTAAGAATAGACTAGATGAAAACTTATTATTATTATACTAATGAAATGATTCTCTATGAATAAATCATAAATTAGTCAACTTATCAACACATGCATTTCCTTCACGAAAAATATGAGTAACCCTAAACTTGATTTTTCCACAGTAATTAAGAAAAGTATTTCATCGATTACGAAGCATCAACGGAATATTAGTCCTAACAATAAATGCAACACAAACCAAGACATAACCGCATTCAAGCCATACATTAGTAAGCCCCATCTTTTGAGCTTCCTCCATAGCCTTTTTTAACTCCATAAAACTCAGCAACCATAACAATTTGAACTTCAAAAAATGCAGAGAAAGCACCAATAAACCCCTTCATACTCCCACGAAAAATACCTCCATAACTAGCAAGATCAGGATATCCCCTAGCAGCCTCATCAATGTTAATTTTAACCCAGCCTGGTGAAGGGAACTCTCATCTAATATGAAGAGGACAAAGAACTTTATCAATGAGTATTAATACGAAAAAACTTAATCATGTTGAAATCGAACATATCATTCTTCATTGAAGCTTTAGACAAATTTCCCACTAGACAAGTTAAATCTTTAATTACCGAAATAGCTCTAGAAACATCAATCTTATCTCGAAATCTAACATAATTCCTCATACGCCATATCATCCAAATAGAAAAAGTTATAAGAATAAGCTTGATTGAAGCTTTAGACGAATTTCCCAATAGACAAGTTAAATCTTTAATTACCGAAATAGCCATAGAAACATCAATCTTATCCCAAAATCTAACATAATTCCTCATACGCCATATCATCCAAATAGAAAAAGTTATAACAGTAAGCTTCATTGAAGCTTTAGACGAATTTCCCAGTAGACAAGTTAAATCTTTAATTACCAAAATAGCCCTAAAAACATCAATCTTATCCCGAAATGTAGCATAATTTCTCATACGCCATATCATCCAAATAGAAAAAGTTATAACAGTAAACTTCATTGAAGCTTTAGATGAATTTCCCAATAGACAAGTTAAAACTTTAATTACCGAAATAGCCCTAAAAACATCAATCTTATCCTGAAATCTAGCATAATTCCTCATACGCCATATCATCTAAATAGAAAAAGTTATAACAATAAGCTTAATAAATTTAACCAAAGGACTACCATCACTCTTAATAAAAGAAAGAAGATCATCCTTATTAGAGAAATGAGAAGTAAGAAAAATTTGTCGAACCTAACTTCAAATATGCAAAGCATTATAACATTTAAAAATTAAATGTTGAATAGATTCCTCGTGCTTTTCACAAAGCATACACATAGAACATATAGGCAAACCTTTATTCTAAATATGTTGATCTGTAGGAAGCCACCCATGAAAAACTTTTCAGAGTACTAGAGTTTTGGAAGACAGAATATATGAAAACCAAATGAATTTAACCCAACCACAGGGAACTCCTGGTTCCAAGAAAAAAGTCCTAGCCGATTAAGAGTGAAACAACCAAACTCATCTAGAATCCAATTAGGAATATTCTGTTCCTCCCTAACCATGATATGATTAAAAAAATGAGGCATCTGTTGTATAGACAAGGGAAGATTTCAATCACAACCTGTCCAAAATTGAGAGACTGTATCTGAAATGCTAGCACAATCATATAACACTGCAATATTTGCTAAAGAAGTAGTAGAACATCATTTATCATTCCATAAATTAATAAAAGTACATGTACGAGCAGTCCAAGAAGTATTATCAAGTATAGTAGAATAAAATTGCTTAATTCCAGGCCAAAGAGATGAGGATCAGTAAACCATTCTAAACTCATATTTTGAGTTAAGAACTCTGCTTTTAGGGGAAAAGACCAAGGTTTGTTGTTATAAGCAAAGTTTCAAGCAAGCTTAAGAAGATACACATTATTTTCATGATGAAGGTTAATAATCTTCAAACCTCCATTCTCAAGAGGTGAACAAATCGTCGCCTAATTAACGGTAGCTATGTTTTTTTTCAGAATATCACCAGTCCAAATAAAATTTTGAAACCACTGCTCAACTTGCTTGAGAAGTGAAACAAACCATTTATACATATTAAATCTATAAGCTAGAAATCCAGTAATCACCGTATTAACCAACTAAATCTGACCCATCATGCTAAGAGATTTATCTTTCTGATGTGAGTTGATTTTAGATAGGCACATTTTAGAGGTTCCTCTTTTATTTATGTTTTTTTAGATTAACAATTTAAGGTGAGAACCCAAAGAAGATCCCCATTGAACACGAACTTAACCAAGTGGTTAAGTAAGTGTGAAGGTTCACTTCTAGAGGGCAAAGAGAAAAACACAATATGGTGATTATGATGATGAAAGTAAATTGTGGAAATGGAAGGAACATAAGATGAAGAAAGACAAATGATAACCAAAATTAAAAGACATGCATGGTATCATAAAGAGGAATGGAATGGATGGCACAAAAAGAAAGATAAAAATAGGAAGGGATGAAGAAAGTTATGGAAGAAAAAGGGAAGTCACGCCACTTGGAGAAGGATGTACTCCAAGATGAGTGGTGAAAGAGTCGCCACTTGAAGTGCTCACACACTTAAGAAAGGACCCACTATGAGAACTCTTAAGTCTAACAAAAACACTCCTGCAGAGTTTCTTTACTATATTCAAATTCAATGTGTCCAATACATGAGGCAAGACACTCTATTTATAGGAGAGAGTGTCTTGGAGAACAAGATAAAGGGGTAGGGGTGTCATTTGTGTGAAGCCTTCTATAAGGTAGGTCAAAAAAACCATAAACCTAGAAGCACTTGTCATGAAAGGTGGGCTTGGCACAAGCTAAATTACTAAGCGCATCCTACACAAATTACTAAACACACCCTACTCAAATTACTAAGCACACCCTATTCAAATTACTAAGCACACTCTACTCTAGTTTATTCTTATATTTGGAACCCCCAAAGTGAGCCCAATTTATTTACAAACATTTTTTTCTTGTAAGAAGACCAGAAGAAAGAACATTTGATGTTCTGGTCTATGCCAGTTCTTATTCTGCTGAGGTCCTTCCGATATTTGGTGGGGCCTTATCTTAGATGTTGAGATGACTGATCAAAGTGTAAAGTGTCTCTTGTGTCCTTGGTCATCTGCTTGGCTATTTGGGTTGTATCACTTTCCAAGATGCCAACTTTAATTTGACTTTATTAGCCAAAGATTGACGAAATTGACACTTTGGAGCTCTAACAAAGATAAACACTCCTAAATAAGTAAAAGGCAAACAACCATGACTACAAAAAAGAATACGTTGAATTTTGGCGACAAATCTTGTAGAATTATCCATGGTAAAAAAACTACTATTAGTTATTAACATATTAACCCAAAAAATCACCAAATGTTTTAAGAAAAATACTAAAATTTCTAAGAGACTTATTATCCGCCCTACACAAAACAAATATGCCATTAACATATAAAATATGAGATTGAGTGAGATAACCTTGCGGACTAACCATATCATTCACAAACTTAGAGATACCTCTACTAAGAACTTCCTCTACAAGACAACGAAGAATTGTACTAATCCAACTGACAAACGAGGGTTGAAAACCAAAGCATGTCAAAACTAATAATAAGAACTTCCAACTCAGAGTGTTAAAAGCTTTATGAATATCAACTTTGTAAGCCACATTATCTCCTCTAACCTTTTTAGAAAGCATGTTAATAGCTTCAGAAGCAATACCAATACAATTATGAATTTGTCTATCCTGCACAAACCCATATTTGATTAGGAGAAACGATTCTAGCAGCCACAAGTGCAAGTCTATTCGTTAGTATCTTGGAAATAATCTTAAATTTGGAATTAGCAACAACAATTGGCCTGTAATCTTTAATGGATTCAACACCCTGAATCTTTGGAATAAGAGATACCACATTACTGTTCATTCCAGGGAGAACCCAGTCTTGTTTAAAAAACTGTTGAACAGCTTTGCAAACATCTACCCCAATAATTTCCCAGCAAGAATGATAGAAAACACCACCAAAACCATTAGCACCAGGAGCACTATTACCATTATTATTAAAAACAACATTTTTTATATTCAAAAAAATCAGGACATTTAATCATATTCTCCTCAGAGGAAACCAACTCAGGAATATAAGTACCAATTAAATCTTCCATATTGTTTGTATCCTAGACATTAGAAATAGACTCAGCATAAAGATTTTTATAAAAGTCCAAAATATGATCCTCAATGAGTTTAGGATCTGAATAACCTCATTATCAATTCGTAGACGATGAATCTCACTAGAATTATTTATCCTCTTGACCATAGTATGGAAAAAACAGTATTTCTATCCCATCTTTAAACCAAAGCATTTTGGCCATTTCTTTCCAAAACAAATATTGACAGTGAAGAGCATGATCAAGCTCCTCCTTAGCAATCTTTTCTTCATAAAGAAGCCCATTAATATCAGACAAACTAGCAGTCTCTATGGTTTGTTGAATATCAAGGAGGAGACCCTGCTTAAGAAGAACTGCATTGTGAACATTACCAAAAGAATTTTTATTCCAGTCTCAAAACTAAATTTTCAACCTTTTTAACTTATGTTGCAAAATAAACATAGGACAACCAATAACCTTATTAGCCCAAGAATCATGAATAAGTTTCATACATGAAATGTCCTGAAGCCACGTAGAAAAGAAACGAAAATTGCTAACCTTCCTTAAAGAATTAGTAGCAAGACGAGAATAAGGGAATGGTCAGAACAATTTTTAACAAGAACCTGATAAGTACAAGAATCCTATTCATCTAGACACACTCCATTACATAAAGCCCTATCTAGTCTTATATGAATTCTATGCAACCATTTCCTTCCATTACACCACGTATAACAAATTCTAGTAAAAGACATACAAGAAAGATCATTAGTATTAATCTCATCAAGGAATTCATTACAAAAAACCTGATTAGGAGTCATCACCCCTTTGCAGTCATCCACCGAGCACAACATTAAAATCTCCCATAATACACCAAGGCCCTATGAAGAAACTAAGATCCCTCCACAAAAACCGTCTAACCAAGTATGTGTTAGCACCATAAACACCTGCAAAGTTAAAGCATTTATCATGCATAAGGCAAGTTACAGAAATAAATTGATCATTGACCAAGAAATTTTGGACAAGATTTGGAACCGACAAACACCAAAGCTTAACAACTTTATTAACAATAGGAAACATAGCCACGAAATCCATATTAACAAATTTGAAAAGGACATCAAAAGCATCAGTGTATGGCATCATAGGTTCAGTAAGAAAAACACGAAGGGGTTTATGTAGTTTAAGTAAAGTAATCAACATCTCCACAGTTTTATGGTTTCCCAGTCCTCTAACATTCCAGAAAAATGAAGAGACCTTCATTGTGACGTTTTAGAGAGACTTGCCTTAGTAGTTTTTTTTTTAATTTACTAGTCCCCTTAGGCGTTCTCCCTGGTTTTGCAAAAATTTCCTCCCCAGTATCACTAGCATGCTCCTCCATCTCATCAGGATCGGTCCAAAAATTGGAGACAACCTGATTTTCGATAGTTATATGTTCATAATTAAATTCAACTATAGTAGTTGGAATAATTGGTGTACCAGCATGAGGATCACCTCCCGCATCTGTAGTTTCCAAACCACCAAGAGAGGAAAAGTGATTTTGCAGGACTAACGTATCATTATCTAGGAGTAGTGATTTAGCATCCCTAAGTAATTTAGCCTTATGAGAAGAGGTATGACATGATGGAGATGGTACAACCACAATAGCAGGGACCTTCACATGATGACCATCAATAGGAGTCGTAACTAGTGTTTTAGCGTCCCCAAGTGATTTAGTCTTCCGAGGAGAGGTATGACGCAACAGAGATGGTACAACCATAGTAGCAGTGACCTCCACGTGATGACCATTAATAAGAATCTGAATCTACAATAAGTTGTGAATTTAAGCCCATGACTTGCATAACAACCGGTGAATTACTTACCATACTCGGTTCTGAAACCCTAAATGTATCAGAAGTGGGAGTGAACAACCCTTGCTTGGGTGATCATAGGCATCTTCGAGAGGAGGCATATCTACAAAATCATCCTCCCCTTCATCTGTTTTATCAAAAGCAAGGTGACCAAGAGTGACCCTGCATTAGCCCCGCTAGGAGCATCAGTTATCAATTACCAATAGGGCCTTCCACGACCTTCGGTTGTGGATCTTTCTTCCGATACTCTTTATGTTGTTTAGAAACCGCGACCTTCCCCTGTTCACGTTCATCAGGAGTTGTCTTCTAAGAAGGCTTATGGTGAGGTCCAAGAACACGACCCAGATCATGAATCATGCGGCACTGAGCAAGCTCATGCCCAATCATCTTACAATAAGAGCAAAATGGATAGAGCCATTCATATTCCACATCGACTACAAAAGCAAAGTATGAATGTTCAACCAAGAGTTGATCGGGAAGAGGGGACAACAACTCAATATCCACCAACACTCTAGCCAATAAACTCCTATTCTTTCTCATGGTATGATCATCTAAAGACAAAGGAGTACAAAGAAATATGGTGATGGAAAATATCGCCCTTGGTTTCCAATATTCCAAAGGAAAATGGTAGATTCTAACCCGGGCTGGGTTTTAGTACTCTTCATAGTTGGAACAAAGTTTTTTGTCCAAGCAAACACTCTCAATAAACCAAGAGATAACTGCAATGAACCCATCACGAGAGCCCACCGCATGTATTCTAAAGAAGAGAACTCAAACTCATAAAAACCCTTCGCAAGAGGGATTGTTTTCCATGGTCCAATAGCCTTCCACACAAGCTGCAACTTTTTAGTTAAATCAAGGTGTGTGAGAGGTCTATCCCCCTTAGATAGAATAATCTGACCATGTAGATGGGTATTGAAATCCTCAAGACAAGCCAAGTAATCTTCCTCATCAACCTGGACAACAACCATGTCTCCCTTAATACAAGGAGTAGATAGTTGGGATAAGGGAATGTCACATGTATTTCTCAAAGCCTAAACAAAAGTCTTCCTTTGGCCTGACATAGCAGACACTTTCTTATTAGGAAACACTTCTTGATCCATCAAACAAGCCCATGGGATGATGAAACCCGCACCATTCTCAAAGGCTAACAAGTTGCCGACCAGCCCACTCAGTCGCCGACCAGCCCACCCCAGTATCCACTATCCCACTGGTCGCACCACCGCTGCGCACCAGAGCAGGCAAAATAGGTGGCAACTTTTGTTGTGTGCAATGCCTTGACACCACCGCCAGCAGGACCCACACACGTTTCTTTATAAAAATCTTGACTTTACCACAAATTAGAACTGACTACTTGAAAAAGGTGGCAACTTTGTTTGTGTGCAATCAAATTTCCAAGAAGAAATTGAAGGAAATAATACACCTTGGATGTAGACATCAAGAGTTGTTGCGCCGCCACCGTCCAACACCAAACTGGAGACTGAACGACCACTCACACAAACCCTAGCCACACCAAAACTCTTTGGAGGAGAGAGAACAAAGCAAGAATCTTATCTCCAAAGAGAGTTCCTCAAAAACAAATAAAATCGATAAGAAGTGTTTATTTAATGAAATTCTAATTTAATTTTCATAGTTGGACCGAGAATTTTAGAAAGTAATTTATCTTTACGGAGAATTTGAAATACTTTAAAATTAATTTTTTTTATGAAATTAATTAGGTTACTTAAAAATAGAAAATTTCAAATTCCATTAAAAAAAATAAGAATTTGAAGTTCTTTATATCTTCAAAAACTTATGTATCTTATTTTTATATTCTCCATATATTGATTTTGGTTTGATGGGATAACTATTTTCGATTGATGTTGATATATATATATATATATATATATATATATATATATATATATATATATATATTTTTTATTTAATTTTTTTTTTTACATTAAATTATTTTTCAAAATTATTTATTCTATATTTTCATGTAATAAATAAGAAAATATTATTTTATAAATTGGTAACTTTTTTTTAATGAGAAGGACTTTTTAGATTGAATG
>Ga0123342_1003931_pt1 | contig 23305 bp, 17 predicted proteins | sample Turbeawhitnodule_FD_89960 | JGI IMG/M metagenome (GOLD analysis project Ga0123342, IMG submission 89960) | Root nodule microbial communities of legume samples collected from Mexico - Turtle bean Mexico white nodule | ecosystem: Host-associated > Plants > Roots > Nodule | place: Mexico: Nepantla... | reverse complement strand
TTAGGAGTAGGAAACTCTAATTAAACTTAGGTTAGCATTTTAGGTACCACTTTGCATGTTTCAACAAAAATACAAAAGAATTAAACTATGCTACTTTTGACAAAAATGTAAAAACTATTCTACGCTAGAGTTTATGACATGTAGAATGCATCCTCTTGACCCCTCTTTGACCATAACTCTAGTGGTTGCCTCAATTTGACATTTTGGTGGCCTTTCAATGGATTGGTGGTGGGGCCTCTTCCATCATTTGTCAAGTATGAATAAATTTAAGTTACTTCAACTAAAAAAATGTAGTTTATTATTTGCTTAAACATCTTATGAAAAATTTTATACGATCAAAGACTATACAACTTGCAAAAGAAGAGTTATAAGTTAGATAACAATGATCTCGGTAGACGAATCCAATGGAATATTGGACGTTTGAGAAAATTGTTTACACATTTGAAATAACAATCTCACATACTACAAAGAAGATCTTAAAACATGCACAACCTACTCCGTGAGCTATGTATGCTTATTTTACTGTGATTAGTATGATCAACATAGTTGTTCAAACAAAGTGTCATTTTCCACAAAAAAATGAGTATTATAATGAAATGGCAACCTAAAGTCAAACATCAATGCTAAAAAGCTTTGACACCAAGAACAATGCATAGTCAATGGATCACAACATATCTATTAGTGATGCCTATAAATAGAAGTTTGTCATGCACATGAAAACTTGACAATGAATGAATGAAAAATCACAAGCTTACATTCTTTTACATTCTTTTACAACTTTTAGTATTTCAGAGATATCGTCTTCTAGACGAATTGTAACAATAGTGCTTATATTGTATATCCTTCACATGTGTGAAGTTATTCTCTAGACAAAGAGTGTTTGTAATATCCACTTATTTGAGTGTGAAATTTTGTAAAAAAACAATTTATCGTTGTATAACTTGGAGAGACTTTGTGTACTTAGCTTGGATGGCTTTGTATGCTTGTACTTAAATTCAGTGAGAGTTTAGCTAATAACTTGGAGAGACTTTATATACTCGGGTAACCCATAAGTGGAAAAAAGAATACTTATAAACAATTATTTGTTTAGTGAAATTATTTGCAGGTCGTATTGGAGAACTAGAAATAACCCGAGTTAAAGGTAAATCAGTAATAAAAAAATGTTCATTGTCTCTTTTTTACTTGCACTTTGTTTCTCTTTGTTATCAATAAAACATTTTACAAAGATTTTTGTGAACTCTTTTGGAAAATAATTAAATAACCCCCTTCAAGCATCTAATAAGACGAATTGAGAAAATCTAAAGAGACAACCTTTTAGCTCTATTTAAGCCCTACATTTCTAGAGACAACCTTTTTTTTCAGTTGGTATCAAATCTAATCTCTTAAGATTAGTTATATGCAAGACAAGAGAAAATGATCCTAACTACTATGGAAAATGAAGGATAATTCATAAGCAAACCTCCCTTGTTCAAGGGTAAGTTTTTTAATTACTGGAAGCAATGTATGATTGCGTTCTTCACATCATATCATATACATACAATGAATGTAGTTGAGAATGGAAATTGCATGCAAGTATATGAAGATAATGAGCCAATTCCAAAGGGGTTGTGGACAAACAACCAGAAACAAAGACATTTTCTAAACTCAAAAGCAAGAAACTCTTTAATGTGTGCACTATCCGAGCATGAATACTCAAATATACATGTTTTCAAAGGAACAAAGATGATGTGGAACACTATAACAATTACGTATGGGAATTTCATAAAGGTGAAAATAATAAGCTAAATCTTCTTACTGGCTAGTATAAACTTTTTAATATGGAATGTTAAGAGTATGCTTAATAGATTTAAGATTGTACTGAATAGGCTCAAGCCTCTTTGCAAATATTATTATAACTATGATCATAGTGATAATATTTTATGTAGATTTCCTATTTTGTGAAGATCACAGGTTCCCATAAGAATATCAAAAATTTCGGATAACATGTCTATAGAAGGGCTCATAATTGAATTCCCAAAAGTACAAGAATTGGAGTTGGAGCAAGATATGATGATCAATAATGAAATTATCATCACTATCAAAGCTTGCCACTCCAAGTCCATACCCACCAAGGCTCTCAAGGTGGAAGATTCTTAAGAAGAATTATCAAACAAAGAAAACTTTGAAGAAAATGACGAGATCTCCTTCATCTCTCAAAAGATCCACCAAGTGTGGAAGAAAAATGAAGGTTTATAGGAAGAAAGAGTAAATAACAACAAATATGGGAGCCTAAAGACAAGAAACATTAATATGTCTTGTATGAATGCAAGAAACCTAAAATTTAAAACCAAAATGCTCAAAGGTTAGCAAAAGCATATAGAAAGAATAACATGCATTCAAAAATGGGTGTGAAGAAGGTTTTGGTGTCAACATGGGAAGACTCAAACGACTTAGAAAGTGAAAGAGATTGTGTGGAGGAAATTTCCAACCTTTTCTCTCATGGTTGTTGTTAGAATAAATGGCTTACAACAAGAGGCAGGTGAATTGTTTGCAAGAGATTTTCACAAGAGGTAAAGTCAGATTGAAAATTTCATAAAAATCAACCAACTGAAATTATTGTTCAATTTATTGTAAAAAGAGAAGCAAACATAAAAACAAAATATAAATCAGTTGTTATGTTTATTTAACCGATTGAATTCCTATCCAAAAAACAGAAAACTAACAATAAAGTAAAAGGATAGAGATAGTGAGAAACACACAAGAAATTAATATTGATTCACTCTTAACCAAGAGCTACATTCAGTCCTTAGTGAACACACTGAGATTTCACTAACACAGAATCCAAGATTACACAAGAATTACAAACAAGAGTTTTGTTCCTTGAACACTTCAAGAAAAAACAAATTCTCACAAACACAACAGAAAAACCAGAAATCCTATTTGGATCTGCCTAAGAACATAATACAAGAAAAATATGGAATGAAAGCACCTGAACCTTTTACAGAATGTGTAAGCAGTGAATTACAAACTCATAATTGACTTCCTCACACAACATGAATTATCCAAGATTAATGTTATTTTTTTTGTTTTACTGATGACATGTGAGGGAGGTCTAGCAAACGAGTGGGAATGATGTTTGGTTCTATTGATTTGAAAGGGTTGGCGCGAATGGGGGAGAGCGGGGACTTCATTTCCGGGTCCTTTGTGATATGGAGAAATTGTAGGAGATGCCACGTACGCTTCAATGAATTTAGTCACATTCCCTCCCTACACTCTTTTATATATATATATATATATATATATATATATATATATATATATACACAATCAATATATTAAATATTACATAAATTTATGTAACAAAAATATTTAATTATACTATTAATAAAAACATATAATTATAAATAATATAAAGAATAAAATAAAATTATAATATCAACAAAACATATATAGTTATATAAACTAACAAATGTATATAATAATTATTCTTATTTTCATAAAATTTAATATATTTAATAATATTATTTCAATTAAATACAAAATTATTTTGTATTATATTTTTTAATTTTTCATTAAAAGATACTGATAATTATTGATATTATATTTTACAAAAATTTAATTAACTCAAAACTACAAAAAAATATCATAATTCAAATATTTTTTAATTTTAAGGGTAAATTTGTAAAGTTACATTTGTCACCTTTAAAATAATTTTTTATTCCCTTCCAACTATCACATCACTCGCAAACTTCAATAAATCATCCTCACAAATCCACTCTAACATCCTTAATCCAAACAACCTCACACATTCTCTCAAATCCTCACAAATCCACCTTCTCTCCTCCCCAATCCAAACATAATATTGTGTTTTGATTGAAGAGGGGATTTGTGGGAAGGGAGTGAATTTGTGAGCCTTAGAAAGGATGTGTGAGAATGTATGAGGTTGTTTGGATTGAGGGATGATAAAGTGGATTTGTGATGATGATTTATTGAAACTTGTGAGTGGTGTGATAGTTATGAAGAAATTTTGAAAATTATTTTAAAGATGTAAAATGTAAGTTTACAAATTTACCCTTGTTATTAAAAAATATTTGAATAATGAATTATGATATATTTTTTTGATAGGTTTAAATTAATTAATTTTTTCTAATATATAATATCCATAATTACTTGTATTTTTTAATAAAAAAATTAAAAAATATAATAGAAATTATTTTTTGTTAAATTGAAATAAATTTATTAAATATATTAAAATTTATGAAAATAATATTTATTATTATATACATTTGTTATTTTATATAATTATATATGTTTTGTTGACATTATAATTTTATTATTTTCATTATTTATAATTATATGTTGTTATTGTTCTCGCCGACTGACCTGGATCCGACCTTGTTGGTGGACTCCATACTATTTTTTTTTTGTTGCAGCTTTGAGATTCTAATAATTCAAGTGAGAGGAGCTCCACCTGTTGATTACACTCCGACGATCAAGTCAGTGAGAACATATAACTATCAAAATCTGAATACAATATCTAAGTGTAGGGTTCCCAAAAAACTTACCTTTGCTCGGGGTTTCAAGCCCTTTTTATAATTTTCATAGACTTTCCTTCAACAGTTTCATCAAGCAAGAATATTTTGTTAATATATGCCTTTATTTTGCGGGTACATTCCACTTTATCTTTCATAGTTTTTATTTACATCAAAATATATATACGCTTAAGTAATTCAGTTATTCACCATGTCGCTTTTAATTATCTTTTTAATATGTACTGCCAATTATCTGGGCCGACCTCATGACGCATTATTTGACCCATTATTCATCCCAGGTGGAGCTATGCACTTCCCAAGTGGGCCTGTCTGGTCGAGCTATCACACTTGAGTGCTCAGGTTGAAAACCCGAGCACGTCCGACCAATACAATTATTAATAATATTATTAAATATTTTTGAAATTGTTAAATAAATTTATCCAATATTTAATTTTGTATATTGCATATATATAAATATGTTTTAAAAATGCATGCACAATGGTATTTTGGTAAAATATGATAATCCTACTTAGAATCACTGCGAATCTCTTTGTGTGAATAATAATAAAATGTTCTCACCCTCTTCCCCATCCGCTCTCCACTCTCAAAATCAGTAAAACAAACACAAGAAACACTTTCTCGCCCCTCAATCCTCATTGCACATACCTGAAAACAAACATAGTGTAAAAGATCGTTCAAGACTTTAAGCCTTTTTTTTCTCTTATCCCTTTGTTTCCGTCGTCCTTTCTCATGTTTTTTTTTTTCATTCAAGAGTTACTCTTTCTTTTCTTCAACAAATGGATACGTCATTCCTTCCCATCATGTCTTCCCTTTGTAGTTTCTTGGATTCTTCTCATGGTGCGAGCCCCCTTGTAGAGAGGTAGCACTACAAGAAAAATAATTTTTAATAGGGGTTATATTTAACATTTTTGGAGGTTTTAGCCCCTGCTAAATGCATTACCTGCGGTTTGCTTTTCCTCTAGAAGATTCAACATCAATAACGAATTATCGGTAGTTTATTTTATTTTATAAAAGCTATCATGTTAGGCATCACTATGAAACTTGACATTCCAGCTAGGCTTACACCTCAATAATCAACAATCATCTGTCGTCACATGAAAAAATTACTAACCCCCAAAATGATAATTGAGCAGGCCCTTAGATTGGCCTTCAAGGCCAACAATAACAAGGTTGAGTACGAAGCGCTGGTAGCTGGGTTGCTGCTGGCCAGAGAATTGGGTGCTCGAAGTTTGATGGTAAAAAGTGACTTGTTGTTGGTAACCGGGCAAGTCACGGGTGAGTACCAGGCCAAAGATCCACAAATGGCCTCGTACTTGAGATATGTTACACTCTTGAGGGAAACTTTTCCCACGTTCAAACTGGTGCATGTCCCAAGGGAGCAGAATGCCCAAGCAGACCTACTGGCCAAGCTAGCAGCTCATGCAAGGGAGGTTGACAAAGTTAGTTATTCAGGAGACCCTAAAGTCACCCAGAACCACTGCAGATGGAGTAACAGAGGTCAGTCATGTGGAGACCTTGGAGGTCAGCTCAGTAAAAAGAAGAAGGCATCGATCATTGACACAAGAAACGTTGAAGGTGCCCAAGATAAGTGTTTATGGCTTGTCGGGAGAAGAATCGTTGGACGTCTTGCAAGTCGACGTAGTGGAGACATGGATGACACCATACCAACGTTACCTTGCTGATGGTATGCTCCTGGCAGAGCCTGTAGAAGCGAAGGCGGTCAAGAGAAACGCATGAAGATATATCCTAATTGATGGAAAGTTGTTCCATTAAGGCTACACTCATCTTGTCCTCACTTGTGTAAGTGGGGATCGGTGTATCTGTATTATGGAAGAGCTCCATGATGGCATTTGTGGAAGCCATGTTGGAGGGAGAGCTCTCTCCCTGAAGGTCGTTCGGGTAGGGTACTATGGCCGACTATGAGGGAGGACTGCATGAGGTATGCACAGTGATGCGACCAATGTCAGAAGCATGTTGACTGACATCATGCACCCCCCGAAGAGTTGCGATCGATAAATAGCCCCTGGCCTGTCCATACTTCAGGAATAGACATCTTAGGTTCGTTGCCTTTGGCGATTCATTAGATGAAGTACCTAGTGATGGCGATTGAGTACTTCACCAAGTGGATAGAAGCTGAACCAGTTGCACAGATAACAACCCATAGGGTTTAGCACTTCGTATGGAGAAATATCATCTGTTGTTTTAGGATCCCAAGAAATTTGGTGTCTGATAACGGTACCCAGTTTGCAAGTCAACAGTTGTGCAAGTTGTGCACAGAGCTTAGGATCAAACAGGTGTTTGCCTTGGTGGAGCATCCTCAGACGAATGGCCAAGTCGAGTCTGCCAATAGAGTTTTGCTCAGAGGTTTGAAGAGGAAGTTGGAGAAAGCTAAGGGGACCTGGGCAGAAGAGGTGCCTCAAATCTTGTGGGCCTACCACACCACTCCTAAATCCACCACGAAGGAGATGCTCTTCAGTTTGGTGTATGGGTCAGATGCCATGATCCCCGTAGAGATCCAGGAGAGCTCACCATGATTCTAGAACTTCGTGATAGAAAAGTCTAACGAAAGGAGGAAGGAAAACCTAGACCTGCTCGATGAGGTGCGAGAGCAAGCACGCGTCAAAGCTGAAGCTTTGAAGAGAAGGGTGGAGCTGAAGCAAAAGTCCAAGCTGAGACCTCGGCAGTTCCAGATCGCCGATTTGGTAATGCGAAAGGCTCACCCTTACTAGTTGGAGAATAAGTAGTCTCCCAAATGGACTGACCCATTCCGCGTGGTGGAGGTACTCGAAAACGGAGCCTATAGGCTCGAGACCCTGGAGGATGGAGCCATACCCCGAACGTGGAATGGGCTAACCTCAAGTTTTATTTCAGTTGATATATTTTGTCAATCTTCTATAAACAATTCTAATAATTAGGGGGACAATCTTTTTCCCTTACGAGGGTTTTTTAATGAGGTCACCTAATGAAAAACTATTCTTGAAAGATGATTAGTTAGGATTGTTTGTTAACACACGATAAGGCGACTTGACCGGTGAGTTATCCGAGTAAGCGCCACGTGTGCATAATTGATTATTAAACGAGACGACCTATTCCCCTGGTAAGATTCCAGGCCTAGGTGACTCGATGCTCGTACAATTCTGATGGGGAAACCTCTTCTCAGTAAGACTATGAGTCCAGACACCCTGAATTGGCTTAAGATTGTTTGGCCGAGGGCAGGTAAGCTAACCCACCTCGGTGTTGAAAAGTAGACTTGGCGTGAAAGCCAACACCCAAGTCAGATACTCCAACCAGAGTCATTAAAGAGTAGACTTGGCGTGTAAGCCAACAACCAAGTTAGATACTCTAATCGCAAGAAAGTATGAGAGATTTGACTTGGTAAGATTCCGAGTTTAGACGCTCTAAAGATGTGATTGTTTTAAGGTAAGACGACCTTTTCTTGATAAGATTCCAAGTCTAGGTGTTTTGAAATTCATGATGGTTCATATAGGATAACTTTTCCTCAGTAAGATTATGAGTTTAGGTACCCTGAATCATGGTTAAGTTGTAGCTAAGGTTATTTGGCTTAAGCTGGGGAAGATGACCTGCCTTGGTAAGATTCTAAGTTCAGGCACCTCAAGCATCCGCCATGAGGCAGTACGCTATCTTCTCAGTAAGATTCTGAGCCCAGAGGTACGGAACCACGATTAGTTATAACTAAGAGTGTAGTTAAAGCAACTCACCTCGGCACTGTTGAAACCATCCCAGCTCGGGTGCTCTGTAGAAAAGAGCCAAGATTAACCCGGTAGGGTAGCAACACACCACAAAGGTATTAAGAGTAGACTTGGTGTGTAAGTCAACACCCAAGTCAGATACTCCAAGCAAAGTCATTTAAGAGTAAACTTAGTGTGTAAGCCAACACCCAAGTCAGATACTCCAAACAGAGTAAACTTAGCGTGTAAGCCAACACCCAAGTTAGATACTCCAAGCAAAGTCATTGAAGAGTAGACTTGGCGTGTAAGCTAACACCCAAGTCAGATACTCCAAGAAAAGTCATTGAAGAGTAGACTCGGTGTGTAAGCCAACATCCAAGTCAGATACTCCAAACGAAGTCATCTAAGAGTAGACTTGGCGTGTAAGCCAACACCCAAGTCATATACTCCAACCAATGTCATTGACGAGTAGACTTGGCGTGTAAGCCAACACCCAAGTCAGATACTCCAAGCAGAGGAAGTAAGATGCACTAAGAAAATTAGTGAAGAGCAGACTTGAGGGGGGAATGACACCCGAGTCAGATGCTCAAGTCATCCTCTATGCTGAAGGAAATTATGCTCGGAAAGCCGGTGGTCCTTCTAAGCATAACGAGATCGAGAAACCTGGTCCATGCTCACGTGATCAATTAAAGCTAGAGCAAGTTAAGGTGTTCTTTGTGACTAAGGGGTATGAGGCATCCACAGGTTAGTTCTGCCAGAGCATTGTGATTTCCCGTGCTTGGTTGGTGCATTACCTTTATTGTTATTTTAGCAGTTGGTTACATTATTACTAGATGATAAGTTTATACTAGTCGCTTTTAGGCATGCATTGTTAATATACTAGTCAAGGTATGCCGAAACTAAAATAATTAAATAAGTGAATCAATATGCTAATGCATACAAGATACTTGAAAGCTTAAAATTGTTCAGAAAGCCACGAAGGGCAGCTGGTTATAAAGGAAAGCTATTCATCCACGAGCTGCCCGTTCACCACCGTCTTGCCCATGCCAAGTTGGGAGAAGTCCATCCCAGCATAGATCCCCAAGGCCTAGGCAACGTCGTCTTTAAAGCCCGCCATGTATGAATTGGCGGCATCATCGGTGAGTAAGGGTGGTCATGGATTGGATTTTTCAAAATCCAATCTAGATCCAATCCAAATCCAAATAAATGGATTGGATTTAAAATCCATATCCATTATAACTAGATCAAATTTATTTGGATTTTTTTAAAATCCATTTAAAGTGGATTAAATCTAGATTAAATCCACTTTGTTAATTAGATTAAATTCACTTTGTATATTACATTAAATCCATTTTGATATAGACACAAACTAACTTGGCTCGAACTGGGCCTAAGCTGACTCAACCTTGACGCGAACCAACTCGGCTCGACATCGACCCCGGTTTGCTCAGCTCGACATCGACCCGGGTTCGCTCGACTCGACATCGACCTGGGCCCAGACGACTCGACATTGGCTCGGACCCGGACCACTCAACATCTCATGCTTACATGACTCGACATCGGCCCAGGCACGCCAGGCTCGTCTGCACGGGATTGCTCGGCTCGACATCGACCCGGCCCCGCTCGACTCGACATGGGCCCAAGACTGCTCGACTCGAAATCAGCCTGGGCCTGCTCGACTCGACATCGGTCCGGGCCTGCTCGACTAGACATCGGCCTAGACCCGCTGGACTCAATATCGGCCTTGGCCCGCTCGGTTCGACATCGGCCCGGACCTGCTCGGCTCGACATTGGGCTTGGCCCTTTTGGCTCAACATCAGCCCTGGCCCTGTCGTCTGGATATCGTCATGGGCTTGCTCGCCTCGATATTGGACCCGAAAGACTCAGCTCGACATGGGGCTGGACCGACTCGACTAGACATTGGCCTGGGCCAACTCGGCTCGATAGCGGCTCTAACCGACTCGGGTCGACTCAATATCGGGCACTCAGCTCGACTTGGCCCAGGGTTGACTCGGCTCGACTTTAGCCCAGAACAACTTGGCTCGACTTTGGCCCATATCGACTCGATTTGACTTGGGCTTGGACGACTCGGCTTGACGTGGACTTGAGCCGACTTTGCTCAACCTGGGCCCGGATTGTCTTGGCTTAACCTGGATTGGGTCAAGCCAAAATCCAACCCAAAATGCAATATGGATAATCCAAAAATGTATCCAATCTATATCTAATCCATATCCAATTAAATGGATTGGATTTAAAATCCAAATATATGGATTTGGATTCAAGATAAATTCATTTAAATGGATTAAAACTAATATGGATTTGGATAATTATGGATTGGATTTTGTAATTTGGATATTTTCCCACCCTTATCGGTGAGGGCCTCCCTTTCTTTCACTAGTTCTTCACCCTTCCAAACCAACTCTTCATCCTTTCAAGCCAGCTCCGCCTTTAGTCTCTCCACCTCAGCCTGGAGCCTCACATTCTCATCAGAAAATGTTAAGGCTTCGTTGGACTTTTCAGTTAGAAGAACCTTAGCTTCTTGCTGCGACCGTTGGAGTTATTCATGGAGTTTGGATGTTTCTTACTTGAGGCCTCCAACTTGTTGTAGGAGCATGGAGACCTCTTGGGACTTCTGCTTGGCTGACCCTTTCGACTCTTTAAGATTGGAGATGGCTAGGCAGTTTGTAGTTAAGGCCTGCCCCAATTGCCTCACAGCTTGCTCCACCAGGTGATCCTTCTCGAGACCAACCAACTTTTCCTTAGTCTTGGTGGGCAATAAGATCTTCTCGAGGAAGGAGGGGGGATCCAAGTTAGGATCCCACAACCCTTCCTCCTGAGTGTTTGTGCCCTCACCTTCTTGCACCACCATGTCACGAAAAAACGGTGGGCTTGGGGGAGGACCATGTTGCGAAGGAGCATGCCCATCTGAGACGGAGAGCTTGGAAGGCTCAGTGGTGACCTTTCGTCTCCTTTTGAAGACCGACCCAGAATAGGTCTTCTCAACGTCAGTAGGAGTAGGAGCGACATCAACAACGACTTTCAACTTAAGGTCTTCCGTGGGAGGCGCTTGGGCAATTGCCTTCATCTTTTTGGATCTGGCTGCCAAATCCTTCTTGTTGAAACGAGCCAACATGTTGTCTGCAAGAAGAGCAAACCAAGATCAATAATAGGAAGTAAGAAAACATTGCTAAGAGCAAGAGAACGAAAGATGCCAATATATGCTTTAAGCCCCCTTGGGGAGAATTCTTGGCTTATGAGGATGGCTATATCAAAAACCACCTTTAAGCTGGAGAAGAAGTGGCAGACTTCATGGTCCCGCTGCGGCATTTCCTCCAGGCATCGAGCACCTCAGAATTTTGGCTTTTGGGTCTAGTACAAGGGGAACCCATCCAAAAGAGTTGGATCCTTCTTGTTGCAGGGCACCTTCAGAAACTTGCCTTTGAATCCTTTGTACGACTGCTGGAAGAGCGACAACAATGCTCTCCCAGCCATTCCATTGAATGAAACCCACAATTGGCGGCCCAAGCGCTTGGCCTCAAAAAAAATATAAGAGGACTTCCACGGATGGTAAAAGGCCAAAATGTGTGTAAAGAATGGAGAAACCCCGAACAAATGCCCAGCTGTTTGGATGTAGCTGGGTTGGGGCGATGTTTATTCCAATAATTAGCTCTTTTTCAAAATTATACAAAGCTAAACAAAGAAGAATTTTCTTAAACACAGTGGTATAAAAATAACAAAATGGACCATTAGGGTCCAAGGACTCATTGCAACAGACTGGTTCGTCCTCTCTACATGACACTAACTTAATACCCCTATCATTTTCACTACCAAGAATACACTTTTTGGGGCGTTCTCTTTTCATGTAAGTCACTATTTGCTCAGAAGAGGTGTATATGGAGGTTTCCTCTAGAAGGTTCTCAGGTGCCCCAAGGGTGCATGGTTCGGTAATCCATCATACAGAGTATCTAGAACAGAAAAAACAAGCAATTGCAAGTGCACATTCAGGAAAAGATGCATTTCAGATTAAAGCAAAAGCATGCAGTTAATAACGATAACGACAAGCATGAGCAGAAAAGATTAATCCATAGCGGCGTGATCGAAGCAAGCATGCCAGGAAATATGATCATGATGAAAGTTCCAATCTGACAATGATGCCAGTATGAAATTATGAGTTAAGTGGAGGAAGTACCTGGATTCAAAGGGCGAGTGGAGGCGAGGAGATTTCCCAAGTTGAGGAACAAAGTGCGAAGAGTCTGAGAAGAGGCGCGAGAGCTTCGTAAGGGAGAAATGAAATAGTGAGAAATGTTGAAGATTTTTGAACGTTAAGAAACACAATGTTGGGAAGAGTAAGCGACAATACCTTTCAACCGTTGATGAAAGGCCACGTGTACGCTCACGATGGAGTATGGTGAGACGACATCTGAGAGACGCTTTGTGCGTCGCGCCACACGTGCCATTACTCGCAAGACATGTAAGCCACCAAGAGCGAGCTAGTAGCCTCTTCGCTGAAGCAAGCTCAGCTCGAGCCTGGGGGCTTGTATACTGGACCAAAGCGCTCAAAGCTCAGCATTCGGTGGTCGGACCTGGGTGCATGGCACAAACAGGCCAACTTGGCTCTTGGCTAGGATAGTGGGCCATATGATTGGGCCCCAAGTGTATGTGTAAGTCCGTCTTCAAATAATTAAGGTAATCCTTCATGCATAAGGCCTAGGCATCGAGCAAAGGGTAATAAGGACCTAGGGGTATACTTAGTGTGCATAGGGTCTAGTCCATGTATGTTAGGACATGTAAAGGATAGGTTGCATGTATGATAAAAGAAGTGTAGTGTCACGCTAAGGGTGCCTACGTAAACAGACTGAACCGCTGATGTTGGTACATCAGTTGGTACCCTGGTGGTTATTCTATTATTATTTTATGCATTCCCTAGAGGAAAGATTTCGTTCTTGTAGAACATGGGAATTTTGATGATTCAAATTTGTGTGAAGGTTGAAGCTGTGCTACTTTTGGTTTGAGCTTAGTCTAGGATGTTTAGAATTCTTGTAAAGATCATTCCTAGTCCCTTGCACAAGCTGGTTCAATCTATTTTAAAAAAGAAAAGTGTTTTTCTAAGCAAAGAGAAAAACAACCGGTTGAAACCACGATATAATCGGTTGTTTAAAACTTAGCTTGATTGAAGGTTTTTCAAACTATTTTTGACTTGGTTAAATAACTGCCTAACTAATTCAATTGGTTAAAAGGACTTTTCAATCGATTGATTGTCACATTTCATAATAGCTTTTAAAAAAAACTCTTGGATCTGTTTTCATTTGAATCAAAACTGTTTTGGCTCATGATTGATTGCCTAGAACGACTAGTTTTAAGAGCTATAAATATACCTTCTCTTTGTATTTCAAAAAAAACAAAAAAAAAACACATTTACAGTGGGATTGAAAATGTTTTTTAGAATAGATTCAAATCAAGTTGTGCAAGATTGCTAAGTAGTTGTGCACTAGTTCAAGGTCTGATCTTAGGAGCCCTGTGATTCCTGTAAATTCAGTGTAATCTGTTTCTTTCTGATTCTTGTATTTGTTCTTTTATAAACTTGTAAAGTGTGTGAAAACCTGTAAGGTCAGAGGGTGTTCTGACTAAGGTTGTGTGTTTAGCAAAAAGGGTGAGTGGTTCTTGTGGTATCAAGATCACCTCTTTGTGATTGTGTGGATTTTAATATGTGATTGGTTACTAGTGGAACCCAGTGGTTGTTCTGGGAACTGGATGTAGCTCAAGGTTGAGTGAACCAATATAAAGAAGTTGTGTAATCTCTCTCTCTCACTCCTTATAAACTGTTTGATTTAATTCTGTTTCTGGTGCTGCCATAAACAACCGGTTAAAACGAAGTTTCAACCAATTGAAATTATGCAAACAGTTTCATTTACATTGTTTGATTGGCTTCCTTGATTGCTTCTTCTATGATTGTTGATAAAGCTTCATTCTTATTTAACCTTTGTGAAAATCTTTTGACAAACAATTCACCCCCCTCTTATTTAAGCCATTAATTCTAATAGTTCTGTTGCAACACCGTGAGAGTGTGTCCTTGAACATAATATTTTCCTGTTGAGTATGCTTTCAGTTGAGATTATATTCTCGTGATAGAAAGTTGTTATAAGAGGCAAACTATAAAAGGGACTTGAGATCCTAGGTTAAGGTACGTTGTTTCTAAGACTGAAACTGATTACTTCTTAAATTCTTATAAGCCCTGTACTGATCGTCGTAGTGCAATCAACAAGTAGGGTCCCTTCTGTTTCAACGGAGCACGTTTCAGAGCACCAAGAGATATGGCAAATTCATGAAGAGACAGAGGAAACTAGAGCTTGACATCAGAGTCAACTAGCGAGCAGGTCAACCGACAAGAACAGGAATCTGCCAATTGAATTTGGTTTGGGGTAGGTTTGGAAAACTATAATGGAACCCAACTGATCTGAGTTGATTTCAGGTTGATTCATTTAGGTGACACTTTAGAATTAGAATTGAGATTGATTAAACAATTAAGGTGACAAGTCTAAGGAAAATTCCCACTTGACATTAACTTAACAAGTGTTAAGTAGATGTAAAGGTTCATTTCCATAAGACCAAAGGAAAAACACAACTATATGTGATTATGAATGACAAATCAAGGTGTGGAAACAAGAACACAATTCAAGACAAATGAACTAAATAGAAACAACAAACAAAGCAAATGAACCGATTAGAATTGTTAAACAAAGCAAATGAATCGAATAGAATCAAGAACACAAGAACAAGACATATTTAGAAATTGAAATGGAATGGAAATGGAAATAGAATTGGAAGATGAAGGATTGGAAAGCTTATGTGGTTGAAGCTTGGGTAGAAGGTCATGCCACTTGGAATGGTGAATATGCTCCAAGATATGTGATGTTGCCGCCACTTGAGAGATCCCAAACACTCACAAGATAAGACTAAGCTAGGAGAAACAATTCTCACTATTCTCATACAACTTGTGTATAGTAACTTTACTCTTTATTCAATGTGAATTTACATGAGCCAAACACCTCTATTTAGTGTGAGAGGGTCAGTTTTCATCAAGGAAAAAGGTGGGAAATTCAAAATACAAGCCATTCAAAATGACGCCTAAAAATGAGTCACATGGAAGGTGTGACTTGTTGCCATTTCTTCTCATAGGCCCTAAACTTCTATCCACACCTTCCTTTTATTTCTATTAAACCTACTCTTTTCTTATTCTACTATTTAGATCCCTATAATTGAGCCTAACTTATTTACAACATGTTTCTAAATATTTAAGAAGACTGATAGGAAGAACTTCAAGTGTTTTGGACCTTGTCCATTCCTCCTATTGATGAGGTCTTCCATTGCTTGTGTAGATGACCCTTCATAGTTGACATCCTTGGTCATCTTCTTGTGGATTTGGATCGTATCACCAACCATAAATGGTGTGCAAGTGCTCTATTTCTATTTATGGTTCTAACTGTCTCTTCCATACGGAGGCTACCGTCGAGGTTCAACCTGGATCTGCTAAAAAATTGTTCGAATTATCCGTTGTTGGGCAACCTATGCCCCTACCTCGGAAACCATGGTCTGGGACAAAAAACCCATAACCACTTGCATAGTTGGTACCGAACAGACTCTTCCATGTTGGAACTCATCTTCCACCATTGGATGATGGAACTCATCTTTCACCGTCGGATGCTGGAGTACCCATGCCTCACGCATGATCCCTTGCTCGCAAAGGCAAAAGGACATGAAGCGAAGCCGTGTGGTAAGTACGAAGCGAACTATTTATTATTTTGCCTTTTGTTAAAGAGTATCGTGTCCTTTTCACAATAAGTGCCAACAATATTGTCTTTTTTTCTCCTAATTACTCTACCTATTATTAAACCCACTAACCATGGTTTTCGTACTATATGAAAATTAATTTTATTTTATTTTTAAATACACCGTGAAATAAAACTTCAAGTTTGTTCATTCATAAAAATATTTATTTAGTTATAATGCATCTCCGGAATGCTACGTAATTCTTGTGTTCTAAAAAAGCAGTGGAATAAATATAGTATCTAGAATTTTTGTGTCCCATCAGAATGCTTTTTGTAAGTTTGTTAATTTTTCCCACAACTTTTTCTCTGGTCACCCTAAATCTTCCTTTATTGAGCAATTGTTCACCGCAATTTCTTTTTTCTTTTTTATAATATCTAAAGAGGTGTGAATGGATTATTTTGATGACAAAAGTAAAATTTCTTTATAGATAACATTATCAATTCACCTAGTGTTCCTTTAAATGCATGCCCATTCTTTAACAATATCCTCTCTTTATTTTTTATTTGATTTGTTATTAAATTAAGAATTAGTAGTAAAGATTGTTGTCCCAAAAATAAATTTGGTTATATATGTAAATGGGAACATGGACAAGAGAGAAGAGTGGAAAGTCACTGATGGGTTGTCCAAGGGACACTCTTACCCATGTGTACCCTGGAGGATCCTAACCTTCCCCTAAAAATGGTTTCACATCACACAAATATGAAACTTTGTTATTGTCGTTATACCATGTCATGTGTCGAATTAGTTATTTTAAAAATTTCTCTACGAATAAACAGGTTATCAAACCTCTATGATCGGTCCGAGCTAGTTACTTTAAAAATTTCTCTACGGATAAACAACTCACCAAACCTCCATAATTGGTCTGAGCTAGTTACTTTAAAATTTCTCTACGGAAAAACAACTCGATGAACCTCTATGATCGGTCTGAGCTTGTTACTTAAAATTTTCTACGAAGGAGCATCTCGGCAAACCTCTATGATCGGTTCGAGCTTGTTACTCGCATTTTTTCTACGAATGAGCAGCTCGCTGGTCCTCTATGATCAGTCCGAGCTTGTTACTTAAAATCTTTCTACAAACAAGCAACTCGCTGAATCCAATGATCGGTCCGAGTTGGTCGAACGACATTTTTACGAAAACGTAACTCGCTTTAAATGCAGGTAGTCGTATTCAGTGTTGAAGATGTGAAGTTTTGATGTGTCAAATCCTCGTGAAGCCTGAAGCTGTGTGATGTTTTAGGTTTAGGTTTTGGTTTGGGGTTTAGAATCTTTGTAAGATCAGTTTTGAATCTCAGACAAAGCTCATTTCAAACTGTTTGTAAAGATTAAAGTGTTTTTCCATGCAAACGGAAAAACAACCGATTAAAATGTCGAGATAATCGGTTGTTTATAACTTAGCTGGAAAAGAAGGTTTTGAAACTGTTTTATAACTAACAAGAGCATTCAACCAGTTAATTCGCGGTTTTAGCCGATTAAATGTGTGTCCTTGTAACAGCTTTTTGAAAATCTGTTTAACTGATTTGCTCCAACATTAGCATTTCAAGTGTTATAAATATGGTTTTGATTCAAACGTTCAAAGAGATATATGAGAGAAATTAAGATTGATAAACAGAAACTTTTGATACTCTGAGTTGAGATTGATTTGAGAGATTACAAAACTATTTGTGAAAAGGTTTCTACCAAGGTTTTAGCAAGATTGTTTTGTGCTTTGTTGTCCTTCAAAGAACTGATCAATAGGGTGCTAGTGTATTGTGTTTTACCAGGTGTTTTCTAATCCTGTTCAAGTTCTTGTAATTGTTCATATAACAATCTGTATAATTATGTAAAATCCTGTAAAGTCAGTGTGATTCTGGCTTGAGGTGTGTGTTGTGTGCAAGGAGGGTGAGTAGGCTTTGTGGGATTCAAAGTCACCTCTTTGTGTGTGGTGTTTGTGTAATATGTGATTGGTTGTATAGTGAAAACTCAGTGGTTTGACTGAGAACTAGATGTAGCTCTGTGATTGAGTGAACCAGTATAATCTTTGTGTGCAATTATCTCTATCTCATCTCTCATTAAACTGTTTGTATTTTCCGCTGTCATAAAGAACGGTTAAATCGCAACTTTAACCGATTGATATTCTGATTCTAGTTTCTGTTTGATTATTGAATTGGTTTTTTAAACTACTTTTCTGAGCTGTTTGTTAAAGCTTCATTCTAAGCAAAGTATTTGTGAAAATAGTTTGAAAACAATTCACCCCCCCCCCCCTCTTGTTGTAGCCATCAAACCTAACATTTAGTACGTATAAGCCTCTTCACCCAGCTCGGCTAGAGGTTGGGGGTTGTGTGCTGTCTGAATGGTCTAATGAAGTCGGTAAAAATACTGATCCCCACTGTCAAATTACCGACCCAGTCATCAACTGAATGCTTACAACTCAGATGCTGACCTAGCAGACCACGTCGGTTTGACTGGTCAAAATTAGATTGCAAAAGTGTCAGGCAAGAGACGAAGGCACTCCCTAGGGAGGTTATTCGGGAAAAGAGAAAGAGAGAAAAAATAGAGGAGGTGGACAACATGGGCGAGACGTACAAAGTCATGGACGAAAACATGAAATCAAAGAATTAGGTAAAAGAGTATAAACTATTTTTGGTTGAATTTAAAAACGACTACATTTAATAATTAAAATAATGTTTTAAGTTATAAGTTTTATTAGAACAAATGATTTCTTCTTCTTTAATGTCATAAATAACTACAACAACATTGTTTTACTCATTATTTAAAAAACTATATCAAAATTGAAAATAACCAATTTTCTTTCCATCCCTTCTAACATAAATTTTGAAACAATGTTTTTATATAAAATTTATAAATTAAATATATCTTCTCCCTAATTATAATTTAAAATTTTAAAATATCTTATGCAACTTTTGTTTGGCTTGCAAAAATATCTTGATCCTGCAACCAGTGTTATCAACAATGCTTCTAAATGCACATGTCACCCTAAAACGTCCACACTTTGCATCCATGGCGGGAGCTACAGGAAGAACCCTCTTCACTATTAACGGATATAATTAATTTGTGATAGAGACAATAATCAGGATAGAATCAATTTGTGATAGAGAGAATAATCAAGATACAATCACTATTAATGGGTAATATATATCATGTATATTAGCATATTCTGTAATATCAATTTTGTCTATAATTTGGAATGTAATTATAGGATGTTAAGTTAGGAAAGAATGTGTATGATTCTACTAATATGGTGTATATATGGATCTCTACTATTGAGAAATAAAATAGGTTGAATAATATATTCCTTCATGGTATCAGAGCAGAAAACTTTGTTATCCAACAACCACAAAATAAAGGCAACGGTGCACAACCATGGCAGCCGAACCAGAGCACGAAAAATGAGGTGCTAAGAAGACCTACTCGCCATATGATCTCAACGCGAGTGACAACCCTTGAAACATAATCACGCAAGTCCAATTGCGCGGTGAAAATTACGACGAATGGGCAAGAGCAGTGAAGATCTCACTTCGTGCTTAAAGGAAATGGGGATTCATCGATGGAACACATATCCAACCAAAGGATGAGGCACCCGATCTTGAAGACTGGTGGATCGTGCAACAGTCAAGCCAACAATGAAAACAAGAAACTTGAGATGACAAGTTTGACCAATGAACAATGGAATGTACTACTGGTTGATATGATCAGCAAGCAAAAACCAAATGAATTAGAGAAAATGACTGGTAAGAGCATTTGAGATTTGTGGATTATTGACAATGGGGCATCCAATCATATGATCAGATCTCTAGAAAAATTGTGTGAAAAAGAAACTATACAAGGGTGCCCCGTGGGGTTGCCCGATGGTGAACGTGTTCTAGCTTGCAAGTAGGGAACGATGACTCTTGAAGAAGGACTTTAATTGAAAATTTTCCTTTATGTTCCCAAATAAAAATGCAATCTACTTTCAGTACCTCAATTGACGGATGAAGAAAATTGTGTTGTAACATTCACTAATAAATTGTGTATTATGCAAACCACACTTTGAGGACGCTGATTGGAGCAGGTAAACAGAAAGATGGGCTCTATTGGTATCATGGGGTACGCAAGGCTCAAGCATGTCATGTCAAGATGGAAAATCAACTAGCATTTTAGCACCAGAGATTAAGACATTTGTCATTTAAAATTGTGCAAATGCTTCCTGATATAAATGGGAAATGTACTCGTGATGAGTTGAATAAAGTTCGTGAAAAATCGAAACAAACAAGAGACAAGTTTTTCTTGAGTGATCATCAAGCTTTGAATATTTTTGATTTAATTCATTGTGACTTGTGATGTCCTTATAAAACTCCCTCTTCTTGTGGTGCTTCATATTTTTTGACAATTGTGGATGATTGCTCACGGGCAGTTTGGATTTATTTGTTAAAGGAAAAAAACCAGAGGTATTAGTGACTTTGAAAAAAAAAATTACACTCGTTGAGCGGCAATACAACAAGTGTGTTAAAATGGTTCGATCTGACAATGGAATCGAATTCCTGTGTCTAAAACAATATTTCATTCAACAAGGTATTCTTCACCAAACTTCCTGCGTCGGGACCCGCAACAAAATGGGCGCGTAAAACGCAAGCATCGACATGTTCTAAATGTTTCTCGATCATTACGGTTTCAAGGCAATCTTCCTATTAAATTTTGGGGGAAATGAGTTTTGATTGCGGGTTACTTAATCAATCTCACGCCATCCTCCATTCTCAAAGGAAAATCTCCCTCTGAAGTGATCCATGGATGTGTACCCAGTTACACGCACTTACGGGTATTTGGCTCATTATGTTATGCTCACAATCAAAATAGACAACGGGATAAATTTGATAGTCATAGCCGGAAATGTGTGTTTGTCTGGTATCTATTCGGACAAAAAGGATGGAAACTATTTGATTTGGACAAAAAAAAATTCTTTGTCTCTCGTGATATACGTTTTATAGAAAATGAATTTCCATATTTTAAAGCCCTAAAGCCCAAAAGATCTAATTGTTGAAGAGCCTTTAGAAAATGACGCTGGCTCACACCTCCGTCATGACGCTACCTCCTCAAACCCAGCTGCATGCATAGTCAACCAACCTATTCTCCCATCCAAGACAGGGGGTACTGCCCTCATAGACGACTCCGACCCCACTGTCAGCATCTCTGATCTACACACAAAAGACTTGGCGCTACCCGCAGACCCACCGTCGTGTACGGAGGAAACGGCGCTGTCTGCTTCTTCACCACCAACGACGGTCGCGGTTCTAGTTGCGTGATTTTGTCGCAGCCACTACGATACCATCGAGCCCCTTTGTCCAGTCACCTTCTCCAACAAAATTCTCAGGTGTGTCGTATCCTATACATGATTTGGTGAATTGTGATTCCTTTTCTAACAATCATCAAAGTTTTCTTGCCTCTTTGCACACAGAACACGAACCCCTGTTCTTTGCTCAAGCAGTACGCGACGCCCGGTGGCATGAAGCTATGGCACAGGAAATTCATGCTCTAGAACTCAATGAAACCTGGAAACTCACCCCTCTCCCTCCAGGAAAGAATGCACTTGGGTGTAAGTGGATCTACAAAATCAAATACAACTTTGATGGAACAATTGAAAGATTCAAGGCTCGATTGGTAATTCTTGGCAATCATCAAGTGGATGGTTTGGATTACAACGAGACATTTTCTCCTATCGCAAAGATGGTAACCATTCGCACAACTCTAGCCGTGGTAGCCGTAAAAGATTGGGAGCTTCATCAAATGGACGTTAACAATGTGTTTCTCCATGGCGATCTTGACGATGAGGTTTATATGAAACTCCCTCCTGGCTTCCAAGAATCTCAACTAGGGGCAGTGTGCAAGCTTCAAAAGTCTCTATATGGCCTTCGACAGGCCCCTAGGTGTTGGTTTGCTAAACTATCTTCTGCTCTAACTCGTTACGGGTTTCAACAATCACATATTGACCATTCCCTGTTTACTCTCAATAATAATGACATACAATTGGTTGTGCTGGTCTGCATTGATGATCTTGTGATTGCAGGAAATAATGGCATTGTCATCCAATGTTTTAAAGGCTACTTAAATCAATGCTTTCATATGAAAGATTTAGGTCGCCTCAAGTACTTTCTGGGGGTTGAAGTTGCTCGCTCCCCCAACAAAATCTTCCTTTGCCACAGGAAATATGCCTTAGATATAATTACTAAAGTCGGATTGTTGGGTGCGAAGCCCGCCATCACACATGTGAAGAAAATCACATATTGGGATCTGCTACCGGTTCTTTTCTTTCTGACCCTACTACTTATCGTAGACTTGTTGGGAAGTTAATTTATCTGTGTTTCACTCCACCTGACCTTGCCTACAGTGTCCAAGATTTATCTCAATTTATGCAAAATCCACGCTCCGAGCATTGGCAAGCTGTTATACGTGTTGTTCGATATTTAAAGGGGCATCCTGGAAAAGGCATACTCCTACCCCGAGAGAACAACTTACAACTTTACGGGTGGTGTGATTTTGATTGGACGAGCTGTCCTCTGACACGGAAATCTCTCACGGGGTGGTTTATTCAACTCAGCACTTCCCCAATCTCTTGGAAAACCCATAAACAACAAACGGTCTCTGCCTCTTCTGCTGAGGCTGAATATTGTTCAATGGCTAAGACCACCTGAGAATTAAAGTGGATTAAAGGCATTCTCGCTTCTCTTCATGTCCCACATCCTGATCCAATTCGTCTTTACTGCGATAGTCAAGCGACGCTTCACATTGCTAAAAACCCGGTCTTCCACGAACGCACCAAACACGTTGAAGTTGACTGCCACCTTGTTCGAGATGAAATCATTCACAAACGTCTTCTTCCATCATATGTGCCCACACATATGTTGGGAAAAACGGGTAATTTCTCCACTAAAACAGAACCCTAACAGAGCTACCCGACAAATAATATTGAATAAACAGAGCGGAATAATAAAAGAGATAAAGAGGAAAAACACACCAGAAAGTTGTTAACGAAGTTCGGCCAATTTAGCCTAATCTTCGAGCACAGCTGAAACAACCCACTTTTATTATTATGGGAGAAGATATTACAAATTGGGATATTTAACAGTGAAGGAGGAGATGTTAATTTATAACCCTCAAACCTCCCTCCCAAACAATGAACCCACCGATGTGGGACTTGGGATTAAGCCAAAATCAACAAATCTCCACCTTGGCTTAATTTCAAGTCCCACCTAATACAAATCTTCTCAAAACATAACAAAAACAAACT
>Ga0123342_1003930_pt1 | contig 23306 bp, 11 predicted proteins | sample Turbeawhitnodule_FD_89960 | JGI IMG/M metagenome (GOLD analysis project Ga0123342, IMG submission 89960) | Root nodule microbial communities of legume samples collected from Mexico - Turtle bean Mexico white nodule | ecosystem: Host-associated > Plants > Roots > Nodule | place: Mexico: Nepantla... | reverse complement strand
AATATAAATAATTACCCTCTATTTTTCTGTCTTTATGCATTATATAATGTCTTGCTTTCCATAGGGTGGATATTAGTCGTGTTCTTATCACTTTTTTTACTGAAAAGATGTATTTGAAATGTTAGTAAAAGGGGAGTTTTTTTTTTTCTCTGGTTTCTATGGTTCATTAATTTGATTTTTTTTTTGTCTTTTGTAGATCCGTCTCAAGAATTATGTCAAGAGAAAAAGATTTTGTATAAATTGATATCCGGTCTTCACTCCTCCATATCAATACATATAGCTGCTGAGTATCTACTTGATGAAACTACAAATTTGGTAAATTCTCTGTTTGAAAAGAATATTTGCATCGCTTTTGAGGAATTAATACAACTATTGCATATTCGAGCCTAAAAGTTATGGATCTTTCTATGCTCTAAAGTAATTTGGATGTAGCTCATTTTGAAGCCTCCTGCATTTTTTGAGTGGCATACCCATGTTATTCTAATATTTTTCACTGTGAACATAAGAAAAATATATTTCAATATCTAACTTCTTTCTTTCTTTTTATCATTCCAGTGGGGCCAAAATCTTACTTTGATTTATGATCGAGTCCTAAAATACCCTGATCGTGTCAGCAATTTGTATTTCACTTTTCTCTTTGTGCTGCGAGCTGTAACCAAGGTTAGTATAAAATGTGTTGGTTTAACGTCAGAAACTGTGCATCTATTAATGGATCAATCTTGCTATTTTATTCTTCATTTAAAAATACTTGTTAATTATATTCTTGATGCTATCTACATTCTTCTTTAGGCTGCAAATTATCTGGAACAGGCAGAGTATGATACAGGCAACCATAATGAGGACCTTAAGACACATTCCTTGATAAAACAGCTACTTTCTGACCCCAAGCTTCAAACTGCTTGTCCAATTCCATTTGATGAAGCGAATTTGTGGAAAGGCCAAAGTGGACCTGAGCTAAAACAGAAAATTCAACAACAGTTTAGAAACATCAGGTATTACTAGAAACCAGTGGGCTTGGCTCCAGCCTAGCTAAATATTATTAATGTATAACTTGCAGGGCTTAGTCTCTTGTAAACATGCTTCATACTACTAACAAATATGCAGAAAAGACAATTGATTCTTATGATTCATAGTAATGCTCACAAAACAATATTTGTGGAAGGAACAAAATTGCATAAGTTGGATTTTATCCAAAATCCTGTAATTGATGAGTATGATTTTTCTTTTCATCTTCCATGGTTTGGAATTTTAGTCTCTTTTGAGTTTCCACATACTGATGCATGTTAAGTGGGTTTATCTGGACATTTTTAGTGCTGATCACATCTGATTATGAACTTTTTGACTGTATGAACCCAACTAAGTGACCGATCCTTTTACTTGTTATACTAATTCATTTTACACTCTTCTTTTGATTTATTTGTCTCATTGGAATACTTTTTGTATGGAAACAGTGCATTGATGGATTGTATAGGATGTGAGAAGTGTCGATTATGGGGTAAGCTGCAGGTTCTCGGTCTTGGAACTGCATTAAAGATTCTCTTCTCTGTTGATGGTCAAGAAAACTCAGTAAGTACATTTACCTCAGAATTTTTTTTCCTTCCTCTCTTTACACTAAGGTTCAATGACCAAGACCTTATAATTTGCACTTGACGATCTTGCAGCTGCAGCTGCAAAGGAATGAGGTAATTGCATTGATGAACCTTCTGAATCGACTTTCGGAATCTGTCAAATTTGTCCATGAAGTGGGACCTGCAGCTGATAGTGTGATGGAAGGACATGTTTCTGCTCATACAACATTTATTAACGCATGGAAAAAAATTTGGTCCTTTGTATCTAAAACTTAGGTAACATGCTACCTTCTTAGTATTTGTTGTATCATTCTTTGATGTACCAAACTGAGTATTAGATGTTTGCATCATCTGCAGGGCGAGTGAGTGGTGACAGTTATGTTCTCTATGATTCAAATTACTCCAGAGGTTACACATAGAACAACACTGTTATTGTTTGGAAACTAATGTACTTAGAGAGTCTCAAAATTGAAAATAAATGGTTAAACATATATAGGGGGAAAAAATTAACTGAAAGGAATAGAAAATATATTACTTGGGAATATGGGATTTAATCCCCTTCTCCCCACCGATTTTGTAATTCAATATTTCTTACATTATCTCTCTACCATTTCTCTTGTGTCTTGGGAAAAGGAAACCACAAACACACACCTTCACACTTTTCGGAGTTCTAGAAGAGAAAGGTTTTGTTAAAATTATGAATAACATACATTTGACACTGTCTATAAATAATATAATAATAATTTTAAATTAAAAAATAAAATGAAAATGAATAAAATATTAATTTATTAAGATGTGAAGTGTATGTTTTCTTGTTGAGGGTGTTAAGATATCAGCTTCCGTTCTAGAAACATTTAGAAACATGATGTTCGTTTCCTTCAAAGGTTGGTTATCAGTTGAGTGAATCATAAATAAGTAATGCTAAAAAATCTGCAATTTTTATAACTGCAAAAACAGTTTTTGAAGGTGGATAAGTTATATAGCATAGACATTTATATGAATTAACATGGATATGGAGATATTTATAATTTTTAGAATATAGGATTTGGAGACATGAATCTATATATTATATAATTATGAATTATATAAATTGATAATAAGGGTTTATGTGTATTAGTATGATTTAGATTTCTTTTAGTAGATGACAAGTTCAAAATGATTTGCTTCTTATTATTATAATTATAATAAAAATTTATAAAAGTTTGAATTTTTTAAAAAATAATATATTTTTTTAAAAAAATTGTGTTAGAATTAATAGAAATTTAACATATATTTTTTGAATCGGAAATTTCATTAATATGTGTTATCAGTATTCAATATATGTGACAGACATGAGGAGTGTTAGTAAATAAGTTTAAATTCAATTTTTAATTCAATTTTTAATTTTATGTAGTTAATTTGTATTAATAATTGTATATTAAAAAATTAAAGATGACACTATTTTATTAAAATATGTTTTAATTTGTATATCAAATTATTATATTGATTTTATTAATGGGAAATAATTTTTAATATGTTTATGTGTATATTTTTAATTTTTTTGATTCAAGTTATCTTTTCTAAGAGAGGAAAAAATAGTTTATTAATCCAGCAAAAGACCTTGTGTCAACCTAAATATTACAATCTATTTAATATATAAATTAGATAATCAATTACTTTTTACTCTTTAATCCATTAATCAAGCCGAATTGTGAAAATTTGATACCCAATCCCTTTAGTTCTCAAGTTAATTAATTGGACCTACTAATTCAGTTTAATTTTTCCCAGTACAATATTTATTTTAAATATAATTTTAAAGCCATTATTCATTTAATTTTAAATTTAATATATATATATATATGCAGTTTTTAAATTTTCTTAGATCATATTCATATTTTTTTAATTTAAAAAAAATACTTGTTTTCTAAATGTAGGGAGGGTCATGAAAAATAGGTTTAGGGTTATTAGCCCGTCCTATAAGATTTGGTCCACTTTTGCGGTTCAGCTGTATTTTTTTAAAATTAATAATATATATATATATATATATATAATATCATATCTAAAATTTATTATAAAAATATTAAGTCTCACTATTGCATTGATGAGTATTGAAATTTAACAATTTACACATTTCAGAAAGAAAAACTATTAAATATTAAAAAATTATTATCGATTTTTGTAAAGGTATTTCAAATTAGTAATTGAGGGAAGTTGCTTTTTACCTTTGTGTATTTCTTATTTCACTTCGTACTTCAAAAAATACTCAAATTACTTTTTAATATTTTTTATTTTTAAACTTTTTAGAAATTTATTGAGTTATAGAATCTGAAAGTTAAAATTTGTGTTGTTGATTGTATAGTATTCCTAATTGCATAATTAAAAATACAAATTTGTATTTCATATTGTATAATCTGGAATGAATAATTTTTAAAAAATTAGAATATGAGACTGCAAGAAGAAATTAAGGAAATACTGGAATTTTTTTCTAAATTTTTAAGATATGCGAGTTATGCAAGTCAGTCTGCCTCATCCCGCATTATCCTGTGTTGGTTGCGGGTTAAGTAGGATGTGCATAAGCAATCCAATGAGTTGAAATAGACGACCCATCCTGTGATTTTCTTAGCAGGCCACGGGCAAACTCACATGACCCTCCTTGCATTAACATCCCTATCTAACGACAAATTCTCCATACATTCCATTCCCTTGCACCTCCATATAAATTATGAAAATTTAGTTTTAACCTTTTTAAGAAATTTAAATACCGTTGAACGAAGCATAACCTCACATTTTTAAATAACCTCAGTTGCACCTTTTACTCCATACCTCCTTTCTAGCCGCATATCCCCTTCTAGCGTAACACTTCCATTTTTTTTTTCAACCGCAACATTTGAGATATCAGTTTCATCATTTGACATCTTTTAATTTACTTCATATTAAATTCACACTTAAATAAGAGTTTGAGTCTCTTATATAAGTTTTTTCTCACATCGTAAAAATTCTATGAAGAAAATAATTATTGCATTTGCAATGGTTCCATGAAGTGGATTATTATTGCAATTTGTGAACTTTCAGAACCAAAAGTTTTTTTACCATGTGAAGATAATTTTTTTTTAAGTTTTGTACTCCATTTTTTGCACCTTGTTGATTTTTATTTTTTTTTGTGGCTTCAAGATTTTACAATAAGTGACTAAAAACACAACCATCACTAGTAAAAATATCATAAAACTTATTCAACCACCAAGTTCACCACAAACAATCACCACCACTTAATAAAAAAAAAGAATACATCACATTTTTCACTATAGTTAGAAGTATATTGTTAAAATTAAAAAACAATATGGAGGTGGAGAGAGAATTAACTCTATCTAAATGTAATTTGCTTCTATTTTAAATATAATGTAAGTTTTTTGTACATTATATAATAAATATAAGAAAATTTCCTGTTTTACGTAAATATTCAATTTACTCTGCAATAAAATGCAAATTAGTTGCTTTATGAAAATAGATTAGTTATTTAATATTTTATTTAATTAATAAAAAATATTATTTTAAATTTTAAAGGCGGTAATTTTGGTCCTTATATTTTATAGAAGTCATTATCCATAATTTTGAGTACCTTAGTTTTTAATTATTATTTTAAAAGTATTGATTGTTATGTTTAATGTTTACTAATAATGTGTGGTTAATAACTTGAAAATTAAAATTAGAAGGTAAAATATTGGACGACGTATTTTGTTTGTGGTGACAATAATTTTAGAAAATTATTGAATTTTAATTTTTATGATTTCTTGACATCTTTTTTGTTTTATACTCATCTTACAATTATATCAATTATTATTTTACTGTAATATAATATTTTATTAAGAAAAGTAGTTGTAAATAGGTGTTTTTAAAAAAGTAGTGGTGTGAAGATATATTTTTGGTACAATAAACCTTAAAATTAAGGAAATTTTGTCCTGCGGTTTATTTATGAGTGTATTAAACTACCAACTGAAAGAAGGTTCATGCCATTTTTTTTTACTTTATTAAATTATAAATGATCTTTGTAAATGTTTTAACATATGAATTTGAGATTAATTACTTTCCTTTGAATTTTAAGTATAATTGTATTCAAATTGAATAAAAAGGTAAAAATTACGGTTAAGTTGTTCAAGAGAAAAATATAAATTTCAAGTATAATTGTTTAATATTTTAATGATATATATATATATATATATATATATATATATAAATTAAACAAAATTACAAATCCATTCTATATGTTTATGTTAAAAATTGCTAAAATATTTTTAATTTATATTATTTTTCATATTGATAAGATAATGACTTTTTTTTGTTGCTTGACAGAAAAAAAAAAACTTATTATTTTAAAAATAAAATTTTATAATATTGTTTTTTTTGTTTTTTTTTTAAGAAATAATAAATATTCCGCTATAATATCTGTCCGAAAGATGGTACAAATTTCTATTAAAAAAATATTATGAATTTTAATTTAAAAAATGAAAAGAAATATAATCCTATGTTTTTATGAAAATATACTATAATACTAGTAATCGCCTTCTCCACTATTTAAGCTTCCAAATTCGAATAACATTCGGAGGTGAAACATGAACATTTACTTCAGGTCTCCATGAAGAACCTCAAAGTCATCATCAACTCCACCCAAGCCCAAGCCCAAGCCCTCAACCCGTCTCTGAAGCCCGTGTTCTATGCCTCCCTCCTCCAAGCCTGCATCAAAGCCCACTCCTTCCTCCAGGGCACCCTCATCCACGCCCACGTCCTAAAATCGGGCCTCCTTGCCGACCGCTTCCTCGCCAACAGTCTTCTCTCCCTATACTTCAAACTCTCCCCCCACTTCGCCCAGGCCCGCACGCTCTTCGATGGGCTTTCCTTCAAAGACGTCATCGCCTGGACCTCCATCATCTCCGGCTACGTCCGAAAAGCCCAGCCCACCCACGCCCTCCGCCTCTTCCTCCAAATGCTCCGCCTTGGCCTCCGCCCCAACGCCTTCACCCTCTCCTCCCTCCTCAAAGCCTCATCCCAGCTCCCAAACCTTCCCCTTGGCAAGACCCTCCATGCCATCGTCGCCACGCGTGGCTTCAACTCCAACTGTGTCGTCTCCTGCGCGCTCATTGACATGTACGGGAGGACCAGCCTGGTCGACGACGCGCGCAGGGTGTTCGACGAATTGCCCCACCCGGACCCCGTCTGCTGGACGGCCTTTATCTCCACGTTGGCGCGTAACGACAGGTTTAGGGAGGCCGTAGGGTTGTTTTCCGTCATGCATGACGGGGGTTTGGGGTTGGAGGTTGATGGTTTCACTTTCGGGACACTGTTGAACGCGTGTGGGCACTTGGGGTGGCTGAGGATGGGGAAAGAGGTGCATGGGAAGGTTGTGACTTTGGGGATGCGTGGGAACGTGGTTGTGGAGAGTAGTTTGTTGGATATGTATGGGAAGTGCGGCGATGTTGGGTGTGCGAGGGTAGTGTTTGATGGGTTGGAGGGGAGGAATTGGGTGTCTTGGACTGCTATGCTTGGGGTTTATTGTCACAATGGAGAATCTGAGAGTGTGCTTGGGCTTGTTAGGGAGTGGGCTGTGGTGGATGTTTATAGTTTTGGGACGATTATTCGTGCGTGTTCGGCGCTGGCTGCGGTGAGGCAAGGGAAGGAGGTGCATTGTCAGTATGTGAGGAAGGGAGGGTGGAGGGATGTGGTGGTGGAGTCTGCTTTGGTTGATATGTATGCGAAATGTGGGAGTGTGGATTTTGCATATAGGTTATTTTCGAGGATGGAGGTGAGGAATTTGATCACGTGGAACTCCATGATTGGGGGCTTTGCGCAGAATGGGAGAGGGCAAGAAGGGTTGGAGTTGTTTGAGGAGATGGTGAAGGAGGGGGTGAGACCGGATGGGATCAGTTTTGTGAATGTTCTGTTTGCGTGTAGTCATAACGGTTTGGTTGATCGTGGGAGGAGGTATTTTGATTTGATGAAGAGGGAGTATGGGATTAGGCCTGGAGTGGTGCATTACACTTGCATGATTGATCTTCTTGGAAGGGCTGAGTTGATAGAGGAGGCTGAGCGTTTGTTGGAGGGTGCTGATTGCAGGTTTGATCATTCGGTTTGGTCGGTTCTGCTTGGAGCTTGCACTAAGTGTTCTGATTATATCACAGCTGAACGTGTTGCGAAAAAGATGATTCAGCTGGAGCCTGACTTCCATCTGAGTTATGTTCTGCTTAGTAATGTTTATAGAGCAGTTGGCCGGTGGAATGAGGCCCTGGAGATCAGGAGGTTGATGGAGGAACGAGGTGTTAAGAAGATGCCTGGCACGAGCTGGATTGAAAGTGAGAAGCAAAAGGGTTCTCCTAGTTTTGATCTGAGCATTGTTCGGAAGAGCATGGGAGAGGCTGCGTGATGATAGATTAGATATAAATTGGCAGGCTGAGTGCTGCTGATATAGTTTGTAGATCTAGCTAATGTTAACCTTTTTGACTGAGCTAACTCCTTAACTAGTGCAAGCATCAGCTTTGTCCAGAGATTCTACGGTGGTGCTGTACATGAAGAGATTTCTTTTGTCATCTGACTTGCATAGTATTAAACAGTCAAAAAACTTTTACTAGGTAACTGACTAGAAAGCATCAAATAAATTTTCTTGTCTGGTTGGAGGGATCAACATGAAATGCTTGCAGACATCATCCGCTGTTGCAGTCAAATGAATAAAGAGTAACACCTTGAGCTATTGTTGGGGTATGGTCTCATTACTAGGATGGCCTCGCTCGCTATTGAAGGGCTGGTTAATAATAATTTCCCTGACTGCATGCATTGGGTGCAAATTTTTTATAATGCAAGCAAACTGATCTTAATTCCTGTTTGCTATGAGGGGTGATCTTTGGACTGCATGATTGATGCAAAAACCCTACATCCAAAACTCGCAGGATCCATCAATCAAAGATAGAGACGGCACATGTAAAGATACTTCTACAGTCTAAGTGAGAGTTTAAGGAGGAAGGAGAGACCCAGGGACTTGAAAGGACCAATCAAGTGCATGCTCTAAAAAAACTGATAAGAAAAAGCTACTGTTAGTTTATTCTACCTATTTTTTATGCAAATCTGAGGCCAGTAGTACATCTATGAAAACTTGGAACTTTCTTTTGTCTAATAACTCCACCTTGTGGATTCTCTTTCAATCATGGTATATTACTTTGGCAAATTGTTCTTGCTTTCCCAATCAAATGAAAACTGAAAGCTTTCTTTCATCAAATACTAATAATAATATGTTGCAGAATTTTAAATTGGATGAGAATTCTAGACAAAAAAGCTACGAGGCTTTGACACATTTTTTAAATGGTATATTTGTGTCGGACTCATGTATCGGACATTGATACTCCTACAACACTTGTAGGACATGTATCAGTGAAGTGTACAATTCAAAAAATATTTGTTAGATTTCTGATAATTTTAACATGGTTCTAATATAGTTTTAAGAAGGAGAAATACATTAATTTTCTAAAATTCAAACTTATTATATAAAATTTTATTATGAATATAAAAATAAGAAATAAATCATTTTAAATTAACAATGACAAACATCTTTCTGCCATAAGTCATTTTGAACTAACCATGACAAACATCAAGGAACTAAATTCCTAAAGATACTAGGTACATAAAAAGTATCCATTAAGTTTAAATAAAATTTAGTGTCAAGGATTAAACGATAAATCCTGACAGCTTCCATTGGAACCTTTACTTTATTGCCCATAAAGATAAACTTTTCTTTTGGTTTTATGGTTCATGTTGAAAGGAATCCTTGCATCATATTAGAAACATGAGTTGTGCATCCATAATTAATACACCAAGAATTATGTGAAACTTCAGTTAAGTTTGATTCAAAACATACATAATAAGAATTATGCTTTCATTTCTTTTCAAATCAAGCCTTACCATTCAAACAATCCTTTTGGAAATGTCCAAATTTCTCACATAAATGACATTTGTCATTTTTCTTCTAGAGTTTATTAGAGCACTCATTTATCTTTAATGGTCTTTTAGCCTTTCCATGTTTCTTGTAAACTTTCTTTTTAGCTCCCTGATCGTTCACATAATTAATGGAGTGGTTTCCTTGATTTTTAAGTATAGTCTCTTCCTAAACTAACATATTGTACAATTCATGCACATTCCATTTGACTTTCATGGTATTATAGTTCATTTGAAAGTACCATACTCAAATGGTAATGAGTTCAAGATGGATTGCACCGAAAAATTCTCATCCACTACCATTCTAAGTGACTTAAGTCTTGTTACAATATTTGTCATTTCAATGACATGTTCATGTATAGTACGAGAACTATAAAATTTCATGGTGGTTAAGGTACTCATTAATGTCCCGGCAAACGACTTATCATTATTTTGGGAGTGCTCTTCCACAAATCTCATAAATTCTTTTGCACTTTTAGTTTTGGGAAGAACAAACTTATTATTACTTGCTATGCTCATTCACATAAACATCACGCTAAGTCTGTTTGAACTTTTCCAAGCCCTATAATGAGTTTTCTCTTCAATGTTGCTAGCATCAATAATAACATGTTTCCAATCAGGAAAATTCAATCCATTAAATACTGGAACAAACTTATCATATGAATGTAAAGACACAAAAACAAATATTTCAATTAACACATGTTTAACAATAATAATTTGAGTCATAAACTTAACATACAATACAAATTCAGATAACAAAAAAACATTCTATGCATACTAATGTTCTTCTTTGGGTGATACATTAATACACAAAACATAATGATGTTAATAATATTAACATTATTTGGCAACACATATGCATTAACTAGAAATACTTGTTATCTTTGGATATACAAACAAAACTAATAACACATACCTACTACCAAAAATCACATCCTTTAATTATAAGGACACCTAATAAACCTTTGGGTGATCCACAAAGGCCTTATAATAATGAATTTCAATTTACCGATAAATAAATAATTTAGCATCCATTCTATAGGTAATTGAAATAAAATTCATCAGTAATTTAGAATTAAATACAACATAAAGATTATATCACTTTGGTGATTAACAAATCTATCATACAAATAATTTCAAAAATAATATCATCAATTGAAATAAAATTCATCAGTAATTTGGAATTAAATAAAACATAACGATTTGATCACTTTGGTGATTACAAATCTATCATACAAATAATTTCAAAAATAATATTATTAATTGAAATAAAATTCATCACTAATTTGAAATTAAATAAAACATAAAGATTTGATCACTTTGGTGATTACAAATCTATCATACAAATAATTATTTCAAAAATAATATCATTAATTGAAATAAAATTTATCACTAATTTGAAATTAAATAAAACATAAAGATTTGATCACTTTGGTGATTACAAATCTATCATACAAATAATTCCATAAATAATATCATTAACTGAAATAAAATTCATCACTAATCTGGAATTAAATAAAATACCAAGATTTGATCACGTTGGTGATTACAAATCTATCATACAAATAATTCCAAAAATAAGATCATTCATAAAAAATACACACACATATATATATATATATATATATATTTATGCCCTTACTTTTATTTATCATAATATTTTCATCTTGCATTTAAATAAAACAAAAAAAAAATCATGATTTATGATGTAGCGGAAGACTTGAGATTTCATTATTTTAATTCGAAATCAATTTATAATGCAACATAAATAAAGTGATAAATTAAACCTTAAAATTTATCCTCAAAAGATATTATTTTCTTAACAATATTCATAATTTTAAAATTAGGGTTCATAAAATTGGAAAAAACATCATTCACGGAGAATCATAAATTTGAGCAACCATGCTTTGATACCACATGTAAAATCAAAAGGGTGTACAGTAATAAACAATGTATATATATAACTTCTCACATTAACCAACCAATGGACCTTTTATTTTATTAAATCATTTTCCGGCCAAAAATCTAACACCTATTCATTATAAAATTAATTTACATAATTTTCTAACATATGTATATGACACCTTCTACTTGTTTGATTTGTGGACTCAAGAAGAATCTTAGTTCTCCCATCATACTTATTTTAAATTTATTTTGCATTAACTTAAAGAAGTCCTCACAAAGAGGTTTGTTAGTAGCATCAAATATGATGTCATCAATAAAAAAATTACAATAATAAATTCAGAAAAGTAATCTTTGTGGAACAATGTAATGTTTACTTTCACTCTTGTAAAATCATTTTCAAATAAAAAATGGAGCTTAAATGCTTATACCAAGATCGAAGAGTTTGTTTAAAAGGTAGCAATCTCAAACCAAGGGGTTATTCTGCATATACTTATTTTTTTATTAGACAATTGATGAATGTACTTTTAACATCCATTTGATACAACTCCATTTTACTGAATATAGCAAATAAAAGTAGAATGTAAATTGCCTCTAGCCTAACAACTAGAGCATAAGTTTTAGATAATTATCTAACTTTGTTTCTTACAAACCTTATGTTGTTCGTCAAACTTGTTCTTGAACAATTATTTTTATCCTACGATATACTTGTTTTGAGGTGACCTTGTTAGTTGAGATATGTTATTTTTCTGAAATAATTTTTCTTGCATGGCTTCCATCTACCTTTCATAATCTAATGCTTTATTAATGTTCTTAGGTTAGATATTTAATGTCAAGGCTAACCGATATTTGAGACATAATCTAATCCTTACTTCTTCATTTAGATTGCTTATGATAACATTAGTTGGATGGTTCTTTGCCATGAGTTAATTTCCTCCACTATGTTCATGTTTCTCAATCACCTTCTATTGTGTCTTCAAAATCGTTTTAAATATTAAAGTAAGACCCCTTCATCACTCCTAGAGTAAAACTTTTGAACACTCTCATTGGAGTTGAGAATAAAATATGGAACTACAAAATAATGGAGATAAAAATTTGTTGGGCTTTCAATCATTCTATAATTCACAAGGAATCTTTTTTATCAACTGTAAATTATATTATATAAGTAACATGTTATATTAACTGCTTCTGCCTAAACTTGTTTAGAAGATGAGTTTGCATTAAACATTGTTCTAACCATTTCTTTTAAATATTTATTTCACAACATCATTCTGTTGAAGTGTTCGTGAAGTTAAAAAGTTAATACTAAAAGGCTTGAAATTTTTCATTTTTTAATTTACCTTCATTGTAACTTTTGATGGAGAAAAAAAGATAGACCATTTTCATTTGGAACATTTTTATAAAATTTAAAGAAGACTTTGAAAGAATCAACTTTGTGGGTTAAGAATTTCACCAATATCTATCTAAATTAGTTGTCTAGTGTGATTATATCATATTGTTTTCCACCATTGAGAGACACAATTATGGTACAAAAGAATAAATCCAAGTCTCTTTAAATAGAATAAATCCAAGTCTAAAGAGACATATAATTAGAAACTTCGTTAATACTTTTGAAAGACATTTTGACTTGCTTTTATTTTATACATTTTCACAAATAAAATTATCTTTGAATGATATTGCTTGCAAACTCCTTACTAGATTATATTTTTCTTTTTCATTTTTGAGATAAACCTAAAGGTAGCATAATCACACCTTTTTGTCTAGATCCTATGATCTTCCTTTATAATCATGAGCATGAGACATGAGACCTTCTAAGTTGACAACTCATTCATATCAATCTTGTACAAATTTCTTTGTCTATTAGCTATAAATAATTTGATCTCACCACAATTTCTTACCATATATTGGTCTTTGTTGAGTACAACATCATATCCATTATCACATAATTTACTTATGATAAGTATATTGTGTTTTATATTATTAACTAAAATGACATTATTAATAAAAGGTAAAAAATTCGTATCTATTTATCCAACTTCAATTATCTTTTTTTTATTGTCTTTTAAACGTTATTATTATCATTTCTTTCTTTTGAGGTCCTAAATTATATACTTTTTCTTATATTATGTGTTATGAATAACCATTATTCATGTGTTTTCTTCTTATTATTAAATACGTTTCTAAAAATAATTATTTTTTATTTAAGTACTTATACATTATTGGATTCTTTGACATTAGTATTTTTTTTTATAGGATATCACTAATTGACATATACTAAATCGTTCGAATCTTAACATGATTAACTTAATTAATAATTAAAAAATATAATTCTTTAATGAAAGTGAACCAATGTAAATTTTAATTTTTTTAATCTTACACGTTACATATAAATAAAACATCTAATTGTATGTTATACAATTTAAAAAATATTATTTTACATAAAAAAAATTTAGTCAATTAAGTATTTTTGGAATTATACAACTTTTTTTAATTATATTTTTTAGGATTTCAATGATTTTCTTGTAACTTTTTTCCGTAAATATACGAATGCCTACCGTGATACTCAAACAATAAAAAGATCTAGGTTTTCTTTCTTTTTGTGTGTTATGCATAGTTTCTTTTCTCTTACTTTCTTTCCGAAAATTATGTTATGATATTTTTATAAATTAACCAATAGTGAGATAATCTTCTATATACTTGAAAATAAAGATTATAATTTTGAACTTATTGAAACTAAGAAAAATAACCAAATCTTAATAAATAAAAATAATAATATAGAAAAAATACCAATAACTTGCTTATAAATTAGATATTTGTTTTTAAAGCCCATTAAAAAAATGATTTTATGAGGTATATTAGAAGGAAGAAGAATGTTAAAAACCCTAGGGTTTAAGGAAGGAGAGCGAAGAGTGTGTGCGTGAACTGCAGAGGAAAAGAATGAGTTTGGTGGCAGGTTCGTACGAGAAATTCATCTGGGGTCTCACCCTAAAGCCCCAATCCCAAACCCTAACCCCTCTCTTCTCCTACCCTTCCCACCTCTCCTCCATCAAAACCGTCGCCGTCTCCGGCTCCGTCGTCGCCTCCGGTGGCGCCGACGACACCATTCAGCTCTACGATCTCTCCACCGCCTCCTCCCTCGGTTCCCTCCACCAACACTCCGCCTCCGTCACCGCCATCTCTTTCTACGCTCCACCCAACCTCCCCTTCCCCCGCAACCTCATCTCCGCCGACGCCTCTGGCTCCCTCTCCATATTCGATGCCGACGGCTTCGTCCACCTCACCACGCTCTCCGTCCACCGCAACTCCGCCATAACGACCTCGCCCTGCACCCCTCCGGCGAGCGCGCCCTAACCGTCGCCCGCGACAACTGCCTCGCCGTCGTCAACCTCGTCCGCGGCCGCCGCAACTGCTGCTTGCGCCTCGACAAGGAGGCTACTCTGGTCAAGTTCAATGCCTCCGGCGACCACTTTTTCATGGCCACGAAGGAGAAAGTTTCTGTCCACCAGACCGAAGATGCACGGATATTGTTCGAAATGGAATGCTCCAAGCCCGTTCTCTGCGCTGCTCCTGCTAGGGTTTGTGCATCTTCAAATTCTTTCTGTTTTCTCGAATTATCATCGAACATCAAGTTTGCTTCATTGGTTTTTTTTATTCCCTCTGTTTCTTCTTTGGGTGCTGCTGACTTGTCTTAACTGTTAATGATGCACTGTCTTATATTGTAAGAAGAGGAAGAAATTTTCTCCCTGATAAGGAATTCATCATAACCATTGATTTTGATGAAAAAAGGAGAAAGGAAAATATTGGTACTGGCTTTGCTGATTGATGTTAGTTCTTGTCTTTCGGAGGAGTTCTGGCTACATAGTAATCTATAATAACATGCTTTGTTGTATGTTTTAATGATGAATTAATGGTCTATGTGCTATGTGTATGCGGGAAGTTCTGGATTTTTAATTCCTATATAATTTTCTCTCTTACTGCCAATCGAGAGTGGGAAGGTCAGTGTTGTGTAATACATGTGAATGTAATATAAATCTTCTATTAAGAAAATATTTGTATGAAGTTTATGATATTGGTAGTGGGGCTGGTCAAGGTATGTATGGTATGGTATATAACTATCTTTTTTTCCACTGGTATACCACCCTTTTCCCATGTAGCCGGTTTCACTGGTGGAGTGAACTATCTTTGATATTGATGATCAAGTTTAGGGCACTGTAATTTGTGTGGTGTTATCAAGTAACTAACTCTGATATTTTTTTAATATTTAAATTTTTTTATTCCTTTTTGCAGAATGGACTTCTTTACACTGGTGGTGAGGACAAAAGTATCACAGCATGGGATATCAAGACTGGAAAAGTTGCATATTGCTTGGAAGATGCACATACTTCCCGTGTCAAAGGTATTGTTGTACTCACGGATACTGATGGTGCCACAGGGGATGATGACCCTTACCTAGTGGCATCTGCATCATCTGATGGCAATATACGTGTTTGGGATGTTCGAATGGCGGTCAGAGAGAAACCACTAGCTGAATATAACACTCGGTCAAGACTGACATGCCTTGCTGGAACAAGTCTGAGATGTAAGTTGTAAATACTAAATCCTCACACATGCTTTTTGTTAGAATAGATTAACTTGTCTTCTGATCAACTCTGGGAAAGCTAAAACTCTTGGTGTATTTTTTTTATATCTTCCATTGCATCTTTAATGTAAGAACTCTCTCTCTCTCTCTCTCACACACACACACACACACATATATATATTTGAATCAGCTGAAAGATTTACCATCAAGTTGGTATACGAGTAGGCCGATCCTGCTTTGTCTGTCATTGTAGTGAGGAAATCATCACCTGCCACCATCTATTGTTGTTGGCCATCATCCTTATCCTTCGCAAGCACTGGATCTGGTGCAGCTTGTTGAGTGGCAGAGAACCAATCTTGTTTTTCATGAGAGAATCAAAACATTGTTTCCAATCCTGTAATTCATGGTAGTCAAACACTTGGAAATTAATTATTATTTTGTTCAAGAGAAGTTGTTATCCAAGGAAATTCGCTTTGAATTTGTCAGCTTCAATGATTAGCTTGTAGATATTTTGGTCAAATTCTTTAAGAGGTTCTCTTGAATTCAATTCTTTAAGAGGTTCTCTTGGTAATACCATATGAATGCTCTAACTCAAAGGGGAGTGTTAGAATAGTTTAATTTATCTTTTGACCAACTCTAGGAAAGCCCAATAAACTGTATTTTGTTGTATCTATTTGTCATCTAGAGTCTTTGGTGCAGCCTTTTTATATTTTGCCTTTGTATCTCTGATGTAAGAACTCATATGTATATATGTATGTAGATATATGTGTGTGTATATATCTATATACATGAATCAGCTAAGAGATTATCATCTTCGAAGCATCGTCTTTTTAAGCTGCTATAGCATCTGTCCTTATTTTGTCCTTATTTCTTCTTTATTTACTATTTCCCATCAAAGTGCACTGAACTGCATATTTTGTCTTGAGCTATTGATGAGTTACCATTTTTCAATATTTATGTTAATCTGTTTGTTTCTTATTGTCTGTCACTTGGGTATTTTAGTTTGTATTAGTATTTGCCACTTTAGAAAACCAGGAAAGCATTGATTATTTTTTCAAGTAATACCTTTTTTATTGGTTTCTCACCTAAATTAAATGAATCACAATTATAGCCATTTTATCACAATAATTCATGCAGTTCATAATGTTCTTAACCTTACAAGGAAAATAATGCTCAGTTGGAAAAGAATCTGGTGTTGTCAATCAAATTAGTTTATTACTGTCTAGCAAAAATTTAGGATTACTGGCACGTGTGTATGTATATCGAATATGAATTTGAACATTGTATGAACTCTTGAGGTTCCCTTGATCATCCTAAGCTATGAACTTTACTGTTATTATTTATAGTCTTAACCAGTGCTTTTGAATGTCTTCACTCAAGAGCTGCGCTTCCTCAGCTTTGTGGAAGAATGGTTTTGTAACTACCTACGTAGAGTTGGCAAAAGACGATGCCTTTTGAGAGTATCATTCCATCTTACATAAATTAGAAGAATAATGGGAACAGAAGGGGAATGCTCTCTAAAGGAAGATACAAACCTTTGAATTTTTTGGGCTATTTTATATATAAAATAGCTTGTATAAGTATAATGTTATATTTAATGAAAATGAAGCATTGTTTAATTTTGGAGTTTGTGTTCATTTCACAGCATCATCCCAAATCCGATGATGAGTTTTAGTTTCTGTAATAATTTGACCTAGTGGCTCGTTGTAGTTCAAGGTTTACTTGGATCTTATATATATATTTTGAATTTTTGTTTGTGCAGTTCGACGACAAAGAGTGAAACGACAGAGAGTGGAGGATGAAAAGGAAGGAAAGGTGGATGATGAAACGATAGAAGGTTAATTAATAGCTTTGTGGATGGCATAGTTGGGAAAAGGTTTTTGGTTATTGACACCACCCTTTGGAAATTGCATTCAGAAATATATTGCTGCTTGCACCAAGGCGATTCTATCTCAGTTGCAGGATTATGATCCCTTGTTACACCCAAATGCTGATTTAGCTGTGAATGCCTACTCATGTATTCTGAAATTTTATATTATTCTGAATTTTGAAACAGGAAAAAAATCATGTACGTATATTTTTTCTTCGATATAAAATTTATTCTCAGCAAGTCCATTATTATATATACATATGTATGTATGTGTCTATGTTGAAGGATGTACATGTAAATTTTTCCTAGTATAGAAAGGTCCTAAAGTAAAGGAGAGTTTGTCCTTATTTTAGTAGGCCTTTTGACCCACATATAGAGGTGAAGTAAAAATGCACAATTTTCATCAACTACTTTACATTCAATATAGCTTCCTTTTTTGTTGTAAGCGTATAAAAATGGGTAATTTTTTTTATCCAAATCCTAAAAGTTTGGTAATCATACACTGTTAAATTAAGTTTAATAACATTCCTAGTTAATATCAACAGTTAACTTATCATAAAATAATCTCTAATTTTTAAGATAATTATTGCAAAATATAACAACAAATTTATTATTAGTTATATAATAATTTATAATTAAATGATATTATAATTTTTTAACTGTTAGTATAATATTATTTATCTTTCGAATAGTTGAACATATGAGAAATTACTATTAACTGAATATTATTAATGTATTTTAACTAAATCATTATCAAAATAAATACAAATTAATAATAAACTTTTCACTGAATAATCTACTTAATAAAAAATTTCATTAAATATCACTCATAGATATTTATTAACTCACTTATTATTTACAGTGGATGGATGTAAGCAAATGCGTAAGAGATTTGCTATCATACACATTACTCTTAGAATGAGCACGTTAGCAACAAGCAATTATTACAAATTTACAATATTTTAGAATGAAATACTAGGTGTATCGCTAACAGCTTTTAAAAACGAGTGTAAATTGGAAATTTTCCCACATTACAAAATTCTCATTTCACTCATTATTTTTCTTATAATATAATAATTCTAAGAAGTAACTTATATTAATTTAACAGTTTTAATCAATGATTCATATTTAATAACTAAATTATAACAAAAACAAAGGTAAGCACAATTGCAAAAATATGCATTTAACAACACTTTTTTTTCTTATAGTCTAATAGTTCTCATGTCTAACCCATTTAACAATACTTGTTTTTCATCAATTATTTGAAAATCAATTAAAAACATCACATTTATGTAATTAGTATGCAATATGATACTTTTATATTTTAATTATAGTTACTACAAAAATATTATATTGTAGTCTTTCTCTTACCTTCATTCTATATTTTTATTTAAACGCTCTTTTTTTCAAACTCGATTTATATTAAAATTTGGCCACACTTTGAAGTAGATGGAAAGTGTACTTGGTCAGTAACCGACCAATCATGTCACTTGGTCTTGATGACTGACTGACCGCATTAATATACATTAAAGACGCTCAATAAATGACAATAATGATAATTATGGAAATTTCCTACAAGTTATGATTATGTCTTACCAAATTCAGGGACACCAATATACCTTTCTATAAATGAGGGATTATGCTATAAATCAATTAGCAACTGATATTTGATTGATTCAACCCATCACAATAAGGACTCATGACTAAACATTATAAACAAACCCTTTACAGAGGTGTAAGTTACTCTTTAATCAACTTTACAATATACACTATTTACATAAAGTACTTACTTGAACGTCGGAGTACTTTTTTCAGGTCAACCTCGACCGGCCGAGCATCGATAACAGAAGGAGGAGACTTGAAGAAAGAAGCAAGAAGACTACCGCCACATCAACAATTGTATAACCAATTCCAGGTACTATCTAGGTCCCTCTTTGTCCATACAAGTACAATTTTGTTGCACAATGTTAAGATGTGATAGCATTGTCACCTAATAAAATCTTGAATTGCATTTCCTTGAAAGTCGCTAACTAGAAGTTTAATATGGAAAGTCTTGATCTCAATGAGCTTTTGTTCTCTCTTTGAAAGGGAAACAATTAAAACATATAATATATATAAAAATAATCACATTTAAATGTTAATAAACACATATCGCTTTTCAAATAGTTTCTTTTTTGAGATTATAATAAAATCGTTGACAATATATATACTTTTGATATAGAAACTTTTTCAATTTTGTTTTTTCATATACAAGAGTTTATGATTTCCAAATATAATTTTTATTTGATCTTTCAAAACGATTTATAATTACATATGCTCAATGAAAATGAAGTCCGCCAATAAGCACATATGAAAAAAAATGAAAGCATACTTATATGAGCATTGTGCCAAAACATGCTAACATTTTTTAATTTTAAGTAGGCTCCACCACTACCACCATTTACTATTTTACATATATAGATAACAAAAATATGGTTGTGATTGTAATGGTTAACTTATGATGTTAATTGTGTTAGAAAAGAATGTGAGGTTAAACAAACCAAGAGGTAGGTGAATTGGTTTTGAATTTTTTTTAAAAAGATTTACCTTTTTTTTAAGTGCTTTGAAAAAATGTTTTTATTTAAAAATGAAACGCAATTAATTTAGAAATCAGGATCGAGAAATATTAGTGATCAATAAAATAAAATGATAAATAAAGAGAAAAATCAGACACAAATTTATATTGATTCAGATCACCACTAATCCTACATTTACTCTCTGTTATTTAAATCTTGAATAACTAGAATTCATTATCTTTATATATTTATACAAACTCTCATCACAAGAAAACATATGTTAGATAACAAATACCACAAGATCAACTATTGAATACAATAAAGTGGATATATCTCCTACCCTTGGATCACTCCAAGATGAAATTAACCAAATCAATTCTTGAACACTTAAGAGGATATAAACTAGAAATGCTACAACAACTCAATAAAAGAAAGAGTTACCAGAAATTAATCATAGTAGAAGCAAACACAAGATTAATTCAACAACACAATCACAAGATTAATTCAACAACACAACACAACTTTTTTAGAGAATTCTTTGACACTCTTGGAAACACTCTTTAACAATTCAGGATAGTTAGGAAAGATTTCAATTGAACCTTGTAAAATTGCTTTATAAAATTATATCAGATGTGTGAATCGAATGTTCTGATTATAGAGTTTAGAAAATGGTTATTAAAAATGGTTTCAAACACATCTAATTGATTGTCTTAAGCTGGTAATCAATTATTCTCAGTAAAATATGAAAAAGAATTATAACAGTATCTAATTTGATCAATTATTATTCTTGTTAAATGATTATTTTAACTTTATTTAATTTTAAAAAATAAAAAAATTGAATTTAATTAATTATTAAATAAACTAATTAATTATTTTTTGTGACTAGTTAAAAATCCATTTTTCTATTATCTGTTTTAATCAGTCCGTAAAATAGATAATCGATTATCCTATACTAAAATATAGCAAGAACAATTTAATCAATTATCACAATCATAAAATTTTTTCACATGCTTTTAATTTAAAGCAATTTCCAATTAGTTAATTTTACCAATGTGTTTTAAATTAGAACTCAATCCTTGATTTTTAAAAGTAAAATAATATTATTTATGTTATCCGAATATTGAAAAGTATTACTAGATATCTATCTTAATTAACGTAAAGAAATAATGTGGTTCAGAACTGATTATTAGATTTTAGTAAAAAAATAACAAATAGTATTATATATTTAATATATATATATATATATATATATATATATATTTATTCATATATTAATATTGTTACAAGATTGATTGAATTTTTGTATTGATTTGTTAAAAAAAAAAACCAAATGTTATATATAAAAAAATAAAAAATATTGTTATCATATCAGAAAATAACAAATTATTATAATATTAGAAAAAAAATATTGTTATCACATATCTACTGTAATTTTATTCTAATCAAAATTGAGAAACTGAATTTGTGTTTATCCTTGTTCTTTGTTTAATATTCACCAATCACGGTTGTGTGGTGTTGGTGTAGTGATATAAATTGGTAAAATCTTAATCTGTATTGGTTGTAATTGTGTTGGAAGTTAATGCACTAAAACTGTTTGATTAAATGTCCAAAATGAATTATTATAATGTATAGAATTGTGCATTGTTGAAGTTGAAGGTATCTAGAATTGTGCATTGTTGAAGCAATAGCTAGAATTAGTTGCTATTGTTTAAGTGTCTGCAATGGTTACTTGTTATTCATAATTAGTATTAAATGCATTGCATTTTTTTATAATTCAAAGTTGATTGATAGGTACTTGTTGTTGAAAGCCATGTATGTTATATGATATATATATATGTATATATATATGTATTAAATAGTATGTTTATTTCTAACAAACCTTTTAAATTCAATTTTTTTAAGAAACTTTATTAGAATATATCCATATAATATAATGAAAATGATAAATTTAAGATAGGAGTGTAGTTGTATAAGATTTTAAATGTCAACAATAAAATACTTAAATATAATAATTAGACTTTTTAAGTAATAAAATATTGAAAAAGTATAAAAATAAAACCTTATTATAAAAAATGATATTATTAAAATAACTTAAATTAAAATAATAAGATATGATGATAAAATATAAGCATCATTGGAGTAAGTATTAGAAAGTATGTCCACAATTATTTACTCAAGATATACTTTTATAATTATAAGTCTATTGTTTCCACTCTTCATAATTTATTAAAATAAGTGATTTTGATATAAATTTATAAAAGTGGGTAAATTTTTTAAAAAACTATGAATACTGAAAAATCTTTCCGTGGTGTTGACTATTTTTAAGTGTTCACATATATTATAGCTTATAATTAATTTTATTTTTTTATTAGAAAACTTATTTTTTTAAAAAGAGAGGGAAAATATCTAATATCTATGTGAATAAATACTGTTTTTCAATAATATCACCGTTAGACAGTTAACTGTTAGGTATTCTGTTATTTTAACTGTTATATTAACTCTGTTATTTCAACCTAGTCATTGCTTCAATTCAAAGAAAGAAACTTCTCTGTATTCAAAGAAAGAAATTTCTCTGTATTCTCATGGCGGAAAAACCAGTCCAAGAGCATGAAGGCGAAGGCATTCCAGCCTCGTCTTCCACCTCTGCTTCTGTTTCTGTTTCTGTTTCGGTATCTGCATCGTCTTCCATCTCTGCTTCTGTTCCCGTATCTGCATCGACTTCCACCTTTGTTTCTGTTCCGGAAACTGCATCTCCTTCAACCTCTGTTTCTGTTCCGGTAACTGCATCTCCTTCCACCTCTGTTTCTGTTCCGGTAACTGCATCTCCTTCCACCTCTGTTTCTGTTCCGGTAACTGCATCTCCTTCCACCTCTGTTTCTGTT
>Ga0123342_1003929_pt1 | contig 23314 bp, 8 predicted proteins | sample Turbeawhitnodule_FD_89960 | JGI IMG/M metagenome (GOLD analysis project Ga0123342, IMG submission 89960) | Root nodule microbial communities of legume samples collected from Mexico - Turtle bean Mexico white nodule | ecosystem: Host-associated > Plants > Roots > Nodule | place: Mexico: Nepantla... | reverse complement strand
TAAAATAAATAAATATAATTAAAAATTTAAATATAATTATATTATTTTTCATTTTATTAATTTAAAATTAATTTTGTTAGTTAAATTAATGTATTTAGATAGTTTTAATATTATTTATGATTATTTAATGTATATTATTTTAAATTATGTTATTATATATTATATATTAAACAAAATCAAAATTAATAACATAAATAAATGTACTCCATGTTCAATTTCAGAGGCTTCAACAAACTGCAGGTGCATAGCAAAATGTGAAAATGTGAGGGTAAATTAGTATTTTACCTGCTGCTTACATGGACTTTCCTCCTCTCCCCCATCCATCTTCGCATCCCATAGAGGATCCCAAAATTAACCATTCCACAAATCCGCGCTTCCAATTCTTCACACATCTGCGGATGCAAACACGCTTGATTTCTAACTTCTTCGCTCTCCCATCCTTCCATCTGCGGATCCAAACACCGCCTAAAAAAAAATTAGAACTCATTCTCGATAACAACACTTATATTTTATTATTTTGAACTCATGCTTACTATTGAATAATTGATGTGTTGCGTTTCATCTTTGTTCAATAAGAGATCTAATTAAATCGAAAATCACTCTCAGAAAGATATGTTGCGTAGGGGGCTATCTTGTATCTAAACTACCCCATCAAATCGTTTACATCAGTTTCATATAATTGACCTTATGAAACACAAGTTAAGTAATTCATTGAATCCAACTTCTCAATCATCAATCCTGAATCCCAATACTAGATTCTTCTTGTACCAAAAAATGTTAAAAGAATTAATACACGTATCTGTAATCTTACAAAAACGAACCTCAAAACGGTATTTGCAACCGTAACCTCAAAACGAACCTTGTAAAGATGTATGTAAGAGAATATATGGAAATGAAAGGGGTAAGGGTTTAAACTTGTGTACTAACATTTTGTGTCAATACCTATGGTGTGAAAGTGGATTATTTCATTCTCAGAATATGCAAGAACAGAAGCTTGTAAAAGAAATGGGTTCTTAACAAAACAGCAAAATGTACAAGATACCCCGTTCCTGTTCTTATTGGTGGGTGTCGAAAGAAGGATATAATTAAGAACGAGAATCTTACATGTTTTGGCTTTTCTAGAGCAGTCCTTATCATTACTGTTTCTAATACCGCAATTAATTAAGTGAGTGGCGGTCTTTACCATGCATATTTTATCGTTAAATATGTTTTAGTACATTAACAATGTTCTTATATATAGTTAAATTGAGAAGTATATATGGAAGTTGGTACAGTCTCGTAGGGCTATTTTAAACCCCTCTCTACCCCCACTCTAAGTTAACATATGCCATATAAACTTGTCGTCCAAATGAACATTCGCATATAATAATAATAGTGCATACACTAAAGACAAATAGTCCGGTATATAAACTTACCTAAACCAACTACTTTTAATTCATAATTAAAATTAATTAAACTTAAAACGATAAGAGTATCCATTATTTAGCCGCAGTTGTTGAAGCTCTCTTTGGATACTCTTTGTTTGTCCCCAAGTTCCCCCTACAAGGGCCATTAAATAAATAGCAATTATTACGTAGAGTTAACCTCCAAAAAGCTTTTTACGCCCAATGCGAATTTCAGTTCTTCCACGCTTAGTAACTCTTGGCCCTGCTAAACATATATTTTCAAGATCAATTGGGGATTTGAACCTCACAGCACCCTCCTGTGGAAGCTAGGTATGAAGACTGGACATTTTTATATACCTTAGTGTTTAACTATTTGCTAGTTACTATACTTTTAATTGGCAAAAGCAATATGAATAGAGACATAATATTTGTTTTTAAAAAGGGTGTTAAGCCACTCTGTGTGCATGGTTTTTTGTATTTTTTTTATTAGTAAAAATTGAGGGAGTTTACACTATCTACTCAACCAATTGACTTGGACCATTCACTGACAGAGAGCTTGGTGTTTAATGTAGAGAATGTGGAGTCGAACACATGTTCTACCAACTTGGGGAATTGATGAACTAAATCATTGTGTGCGTAAGTAATGGAGACATTGAAAATTGGATACTTGACAAGGGAATGAAAATGCAGCAATATTACACATGAGTTTGGTACATTTGAATCACTAAACTGTTTGTTTCTTTGGCTGTTATTCACTAAGCCATTTTCGTAGCTAGTGGTAAAGAACCTTATCTGGTTCTGTTTTTTGTTGTCGCTAGTCAGGTTTACTCTCTCCCTCGTCCTTGATTGTTTTTGTACTTGATTCTGCTTTTGATAGGTGCATTATTTTCATGGCGTGAAAAAGCTGAAAAGAAGGGGGGAAAGGATGTCCTGCCACCTGCAACCTGCAACTCCTCCTCCCTCCTTTAATTAATCCCAATATTCCTTTTCATCCTTCCCACAAACACCCTTATCTTATGCTCCAATTTCTCTTCATCAACGATCACCAGCATTGTCTCTACAAGCTAAAATCACATCTTACAGATTAAGCTCAATTTTCCAAAATCATGGAGACACTCACATATACCTACATTTTACTTTTGATGAGGAAATTAATATCTGTGTAGAGGACATGTGGCTCGAGAGACAAAACAAAGCCCACCATTGTACCTTACCACATACAAGAAAGGCAAGGTGCTCGTGAGTTAGTCTGCAAAACTCCCCTGCTATTCCTGTAGTTAATTATGCCATTATAAGGACCACACACACAGCAACACCAACAACAAACACAAGGACAATAAACCAATCCTGCTTGTCACCCACTATCCCCATCACCAACGTCACACAACAAATTTTACACCACGCTTTTTCTTTCAAACCGAGAGAGAGTATAGTATAGTTTAGTTGTTTTACATAACAGGAACAGAAAGAAAGAAGCACCAGCACTATATACTCTTTAATACGTTATAAACAAACACCTTCATCCAAACACACCTTCTCCTTGCTTTCGCTAACTTTCTCTTTTTCATCATCATGATACAAACGCCGCTCTGCTACCACTTTTACCGAGACAAAGATACAAAAACTAAAGAAAAAAAGATCCCATGAAGTGGATCGCACAACCGCCAATATGTTCGTTCTGGTAAGAGAAGATAAAATAACTTGACACCAACCAACGTCGTGTTAATAAGTTAATTTTTTTTTTGTTTAGAGGAAGTTTCCCGAGAGGCTACGGTGGCGCCGGTGGTGGTGGTTGTGCGTCCGACAGGGGGTGGAGGAGAGGAGTTGGAGGACAAGGTCGGTGAAGGCACGAATGATGTACTTGTGTGTGTGAGTGGGGTTGACAGCGAGGTAGCATAGGAGAAGTTCGTGGAGGTAGTCCCAGTCTTCGGTGATGTCCAAGACTTGGCGTGAACGTATCATTTCGTGCATTGAGCGGAGGAAATCCACGTAGGGGTTGAGGGAATACTTGGGGACTGTGACGCCGCCGCCGGTGTGAACGAAGGTGCGGGTGTCAGGGGACTCGACGATGGAGTTGGAGGTGCCCGGGGAGGAGAAGAAGAAGCGTTGGGAGGCGAAGACGGAAGCGAAGTCAGGCTCCGTGGAGGAGGAAGTGTCGTCGTCGGAAGAGGGGTGGGTGAAGGTGGTGGAGTTGTCGGTGGACGGTGGAGGGTGAGGGTGGTGGAGAATGGTGGGGTATTTGAGCTTGAAGAAACAGAGGTGAAGGTGTTTGGAGAACAGGCTGGGCATGTTTGCTTTGTAGAATTAGAGAGAGAGAGAAAAGAAGGCCTAGGAAGAAAGATTTGTTTGTGTGTGCCTTATATAAACTTCTTCAACTGTGTTTTCCTCTGCCTCTTCACACTCACCAATCATACACACACACATGCTACAATTCATGTAAATAAATACGTTATCAATTTCTTTTCTATTTTCTTTCTACTGTTAACTTTTTCTGGGAGTAAATAAACACAAGGTGTTTAAGGATACTTCAGTTTCAGAATCTTTCTTGGTACACCACGTTTTGCCTAATACTATTTTAATACCCAGTTATGGCCATTTTTAATTTTTTTAATAAGACTGGTTATTGGACTGATTTATAGTGGTAAAACAACTTAGAATTTAATTGTTAAGAAATGAATAACTAATAATGCATGTGGCTTTTAAACTAGAACCCATATATATATTTTGGTGTTTTTGGAGTGAGTTGTCTTGAAGTAGTTAATATATTTTATTACAACCATTGAATTATTAAAATATGTTTTGATGTTGTGGACATGTTACATAGAATTGAAAAGATAGTTTGATGTTGATAGTAAGGAGGTATTATGCGTGAGAAAGTGAGGAGGAGAGACAAGAGTAAAAGTTAGAAGAGGTTTGTGTGGGAAATCTGAGGGCTAACGTTAATTTTGATAGCTTTTGGTGGTCACGGGTTTCCCTATGGTCTTTTAAGGATGTAATTCACAACTTCAATTTAGTGCCAACAATAAAATGTCTTTCTATATCTTATGTCCCTTCGATCAAGGTAAACTGCATTCACTCTCAATTTTAAATCATATCCTCATTCTTATCTACATCCTTTTTTTTAATGCATTATTGTTTCTCAATTACACACATTTTAAATAGGAATTAGATTAACAAAATTATTAAAAAAATCACAAAACTATTATATCATTTTTTTTCATACAAGGGTAATCCCTACACTGGACTCCTACACATGGGGGGTCCCAATGTAGGACTCAGACCAATTCTTTTCCAGGATTAACTTCGATATCTTTTAAAAAAATAATATTCTCACATGTGTTTATTTCGATTATAAATTTTGTTAATGTTTGATAATATTATCTCTAAATTAGTTTCGCAAAAAAATAATTTTATTTGAACAGTATAAAGGAAACATTAAATTCCAAATTTTGCATATTATAGAAACTATTTTATTTAATTAAAAATAATATGACATCTTGCAAGTGTAGAGTATAAAGTATGTATTTTAAATGTACTGATGATGTGTGATACCAGTGTATATATATATTCTCAAGAAAGTATATATCTATTAGAGTAAAGGATGTAGGTTAACATCCTTTTTGAAAAATATTTATAAAACCAATTTGTTAGAGTTTAAATAAAATTAATTTCTTTTTAAATAATTTTAATTTCTAAATAACCAAATTATAAATAATTATTTAATTATACTTTCTTTAATATTAATTTTTATTTTGTCACTTTGATATTAAAATACTTATACTCGTTCTAACAATAAACAGATAGTTAAATATTAGTATTCATTATCTAAAAATATCCGTTAAAAGTATTAATTTAATATCTATTACAAATTTTACATGTAAATATATATAGATTTGAATATTTTTTTTCCATCCCTATATTTAGTCGTTTTAAAACTAAAAACTAATATATTTCTTTTATGTTTAATACTATTTGAAATTCAAAAATATCAAATAATAACACTCCGCAGAATTGCAGCATAATCAATGTGACATTTTTAAATTTATAAAACTATTATTATTTATGTATTTTAAAATAAATATTAAAATGAAAAATAATGATTTTAAATTTAAAAGAGAAGAGTATAAAAAAAACATTTTACAAATACTAAAACAAAAATTTACGTATTTATAACAATCAACCCCAATTATTTCAAATTTTACGTAAACTTGTTTATTTTATATCGACTAAAACACTATAAAAGAATAATTTTTATTAGTGGTTTGTTGTTTATATTAAACCGTTAGAAAAAAATATAATGATAGATTATTTTAAGCGCAATAATTGTTTATATTATTTTAATATTTTTACAATTAAAAATATTTCTAATCATTGTTTGTATGCTGGTGTATGCTATGTTACGTTACTGTGCTTCGCTGATATTTCCAAAAGCGTGTACAAAGAATCTTCAATATATGGTAATTTTTTCTGATTTCAAAACCTGTGAGATTTCTCCTGCTAAAATCAGAGAATAGTCTTATTTCCTGAATTAATGTGATCTATTATTAGCTTTATTATTTTTATTAACCTAAATATATTTTAAACTATATTTAGGTTAATAAAAATAATACTTTTCAATGTTAAATGTTAGAAAAGTAAACTTATGATGATTGGACATTTTATTGTTTTTCTCACATCTAATTTTTATTTAGTGATTAAATTAAGTATTCACAAATAAAAAATAAAAAAGTAAAAAGGATACAAATAAAAAGAAAATACAAAAGAACGTAAAATATTATTTAAACAAGTGGGCTGTTGAAAACTGATTTAAATAACAAGTGATTAATCAAAGTTTGATTCGGTTTTGTTTGTATTTCCCATGTTAAAAAAATAATTACAAATATCACTGATAGAAAAATCAATTATGTTAATTTTCTCATTCTACTTCGAAATAGACCTTGACTTAAAAGGTGACTATTTTACATATATTTTTGTTTGGTTTTAAACCTTGAAAAATGCTTTTATAAATTTGAATATAAAAAATGAAAAAGACAAATTATTGCTGTGAAACTAAAAATATTTTTTAACTCTTTCCATTTTAATCCAAACATACACTATTCTGTGCCACTGAACACTACTCAAAATTTAGCAGGTACATAAGTACTATCCTTTCTAGAAATAAAACAAAAACTGAAATAATGAGTAATTTTTAAAACAAAATATCAGACTAAATTTGCTCAGACCCAAACTGCAAAATTTGTTACTTCATATGGATAGCTTAGCCACAGTGCTTTGACATATGTAAATATTGAATTTAATTTGATCAATATTTTATAACATTGTTAATTATAAATTATTCTAGATTTATTCTGAAAATAACAATTCAAAAATGCAGTACCCGTCTCCAAGGTATTAAAAAATAATATATAAAATATTTACAATCCGAACAACTCAAATAATATATATATATATATTTATTGTGTGCATGTGTATAGGATAACTCATCTCTTATTTAATTTTTTTTTATATATTTCAAGTCTAGTCTCAAAGATATATAAATACATACTGATTGTATAAGGGGTATTTATTTAATTTTTTAAATCAATAACAATATGCTTATATATTTTTTAATTTATTTAATTCTTAACGATTTGAGTGTTGAACAATTTTGTTTTGTTTGATTTTTATCAAACTTGATGATACTTTTTGAGAGTTCAAACTTGACTTTTTTTGAAATATCACACTTTTTACTTAAAAAAAACTACACTAGCCAAGTTGGGATGTAGAAAAAAGAAAGGGAAATATTCTTTTAACCCTGAAAAATAACTTTCATTTGATAACCTATTATAATAATATAATAATATTTTAAGTTAAAAATAAATAAATAAAATTAAAATATTAATATTTTAGGGTGTTAAATGTTATGTTTTTTTTACTATGTTAGGTGTTAAAGTATCATCATCCAAAAGAAAAACATAGACAAATTTAAAACTACTTAAATTAGTGAACATGTTGCTGGAGAGAATAATCTCAAAAAGCATAATTTTTTTTAAGACACATTAGTAAATGGTGCCATTTTATTTGAATGAGAATAAGTGATTTTTTTTTTAATTTACGAAAATTGGTAAGTTTTATTATGGTGTACTATAAGGCAATCAATAAAAAATTCTATCTTGATTCTATAACTTTCATTTATAAACTTTTACATACAAATATTTAGTTTGAGTTGTGGAAACAAAACATAATTGTTAGCTGATATCTTTATAGTAAATCGTGTTCACATGACATGAATTTGCTTAAAAATATAATTAATATTAAACAAAATTGTGAGAATGCTTCACAACTTCCCCTATTTATTTTTCAGAATAATAATTTATCCCCTATTTATTTTTCAGAATAATAATTTATTATGTCATTATTATATGCATAGATGTCTTAAATTGTTATTTAAGAAAGTATTAAACCAAATCAACATTTCAACAAGTTTATTAATTTATTTATAAAAAAAAAACATTCAATTCTGTTTTGTTTCAATCTAACATAATATGTCATTGCGATATGCATAGATATCTTGAATTATCATTTAAGAATGCATTAAATCAAATCAACATTTCGACGAGTTTATTAATTTGTTAATGATTAGCATATAAAAAAACATTTAATTCTGTTTTTCTTCGATCTACATCGTAAAAAAATTGTGTTAATATATGTTGAAACATTTATAACTAAAGTTATGTAACAGTTATAAGACTTTTTAGTACTAAAATTGTGAAGTATTCCACAACTTTAATTAAAACTAAAGTCTTACTACAAGTTAATGTTTTTTTTTTGTATAAATTTTGAACAAACACTAAAGTCCTAACATTTTTTTATACAAATTTTGAATAAATACTAAAGTCTTACTATAAGTTAACGATTTTTGTGTACTTTTATTATCAAAATTAACAAAATATTAATAAAAACCATACAACTTTCAGCTTACTATTGAGTTGGAGTAATGGTTATAGTAATTTAACTCTGGAGACATTTTCTATAAGAGCATATTTAACTTAAAATCTTATTTTGAGACTTATATTGCCTTTTTTTAGTTTATTGACATAATAAGTATATCTCATTTAATTTTGTTTCAAGATCTTATTTTAAGATTTTAAATAAGCTATAATTATTTAGTGCAAAGATATATAGTTTCAAATATTAATATTTTTACTATCCTGTAAATGTAAATAATTGTTATAGAAGAACTCGTTTAATTTTTCAGAACAATTCATTTTTAATGTTAACTCTCCCAAATATCTAACAGCACATGTTGTAAACAGATAGTGTATGATGAAAATCCATTTTACTCAAAAGGAAATCCATGAATAATTCTACCCTGAAAAAATATTGTTTTGGTGATGCATTTAAATTTTATAGAAGAATTAATTTTCTAAATTTCCCAAAGATCTAAAATCTTGTGATAAAAATCCATAAAAAGTTACTCAAAAGAATAGTTCACGAATAATTGTATACCCTTTAAAAAAAACCCACGAAAAAAAAAACCCAAAAGAAGTATGAAAAAGAAAAAAAGTATACAAAGTATTTTGAGCTTCCGAGTTCCAATTAGGTTAGAAGTGTTCATCACATGCCTCATTTCCTATTTCATTGAAGAAAAACTATAGTTTGACATCTACCCATGAGAACTATTTTAATAATATAATAATATCTTAGTATTTTAAATTAAAAAATAAAACAAATTGAAATAACACAAAAAAAATACATAGATATGTATTTGCTTTGTCAAAGTACCACTCCAATACTCGAAAATAAGAAATTACAAGATTGGAAGCAACAACAACATGGATAAACCCATAGCATATATAGTAGAGTCCTTAAAACTAGACAAGAAACAGGGACAAGCATACAACAACACAACACACAACTCATAACGTTACTTAACATTTTCATTGATCCTAGCAGCCGCCGCCACGGAAGCCGCTATGCCGCCAGGAGTGGCAGTCGCATCCGGGTTGTTTCTCACCTCAGCACTCGCCACCCCCTCCGCATCTTGCAGTGTCACCGCCTTGTCCGCGGCCAACTTCGCGGTGGCTCCGCTCAAAAGGTCGCTCAACTTGACCTTATCCTCATCACGGCTGCAGTCAGCATTATGAGCAGCAGCGGATTGAGCCATGGCCGCCAGCCCACCCGGTGCTACAACATTGTTTCCCGTTGCCCTCACCTCCGCCGCCTGAATCGCGGAGGCATCACTCTGATCCACCACTTTGTAACCCACAGTCTGGGCCGTGGCCTCCAACGCCTCCCCTATGGTTATTGCACTACCTCGAACCGCTCTGGCTCGTCCGGTTTGAACCGGAGTCGGTTCAGTATACTGCTGCACAACCTTCAATCACAGAAGGTATATACAACTCGTATAAATCTTATTGTCTAAAAGAGTCATCATTTGGAAAATAGCGATATTGATAAAAAGTAAAAGCAGAACCTTGCCACCGACAGCTTCGGTGATTATGCGTCTTCCAGGGACTTGAGTTTCAGATACTGTAACGCCACCGTCGCTGGCAACGTCGTTAACGTCCAGGTGACTAACAAGGCCAGCCCGTTCGTTCTGATTGGCGGCGGATTGCATGACGGAAGCTGCACCGCCGAGTTGGGTTTGTCCCAACACTCGAGTTTCTGCGCTTTGCATCATGGCAGCATCTTCCGGTGCAACGGGCTTTTTTGCAAGGTTGCCGGAGACATTAAAAACGTCGCCGTATTTGATGGGGTCTTGGCCTGGTTGAGGACGCCTTGGCTGTTCCTGACTCATCTTCTCCGTTTGGAATGTTGAAGAATTAATTTGAGTGTGTACGTTGAAATGGTTTTGCAACGAAGTTGGTATAAATAAGTTGCAGTGGAGGTGGAGAGGGAGAATACGTGGCGAAACGTTACACTTGGCAGCAAGATGAGTGGTAGCATGGGAACGTGTCCTCCTCATTTCACTGCCATCTACCTTCTCTTCCCATTTTCTACAAACTTTTCTCTTTACAAACTAATTATATTTTTTAATCCTGTCACTTCTCTTCCTCTTAAACATTACATTTGATTTATTGGCGGTGGACGGTGGCAATGTAATGCTGTTTTGGTGCTCCAGAAAGTTCTATATTCTTCTTACAAATAACAAGACACCAAATATCAGTGTTATTCTCACTCACTTTTGGTGCTGGAAGATGGACAGATTATGCGTCTTCTTCACACAGTAACTAAATAAACAATTTACAGAAATAATACAGCTTCATCGAGTGTATAAAAAACAATGCTATATATCTTCAACCTTCAAATCGAAACATGTGTTATAGTTAAATGGATAACAATTTCAAGTGTGCAACTATGTGACTTGCTCTTTGAAGCATAACTGCATCATCGAATTTAAAACACTCTAAAATTTTAGTACTCATACTTTGTTAGATATATCCTTAATTAAGTGCTAGTCTGGATTTATCCCTTAGGAATCAATTTTTCTTTCCATTCTCATACTTTGTGATCTTTCTTACCACAATAAGTACTGGAAGTGCTAGGTGGAAAAAATTAAGTTCTTATAAGATTTTTGAAATCAAAAGAGTCGCAAGAGTACTTTTTTTTAAGCAGATCTTACATTAAGAACATTCGTGGATAAATCCTAATGATTTATTTTGAATTTTAGTTTTTTCTATCTCTTCTTGTAATAAATTTTTCAATCTAGTTCTTTTAAACTTTAGTAGTGCCTCAGGAATGACTTGTAAAAATACCCTACACTATAGTAGGCTTACGAGTTGAAATTATAAAAGACGCATCATAATTTAAGTAATCTGGGACATTACGCGGGTCATGGGCTTGATAGGGCGTAAATGTTGGGCTTGATCTTTCCTGTTTTGGGCTCAGTCGATCCAGAGACTTGAGAGATTGGTCAAGATGGTCAGTCGGATTCCTAGCAGGGACCCGAACGGTACAGGTTTCATTTTAAAATAATCCAATAAAGGTTTGAGGCTGCTTCTTCCTGCACCTCCATACCTTCTTCTGCCACCTCCATAAAATTTTCTTATTCCAAAAATACCCTTTTCAATAATTTGGAAGTCTTTTTTTAGATTTAAAATTAGCTTTCGGATTTATGTAATCCGGAAGTCTTTTGTGATTAGCTTCCGGATTACATAATTTGAAAGTCTTTTTTATACACAAGAATAGAGATTATGTAATCCAGAAGTTTTTTTTTTTCAGATGTGTTATTAGCTCCTGGATTACATAATCTGGAAGTCTTTTCTAAATATAAAAGTGATTTCTGAATTATGTAATCTGAAATTTATCTGGATTACATAATCTATATTCTTATTATTTCAAATTCAAGGGGTGAAAAAAAAAAAGATAAAATGATATTTTCATATTTAGTATGGGATTAGCTAAAAAAGGTGTAGGAAGAAAGAGTCAAGGTTTAATAGTTGATGTAGTTCATGTCTTCAAGAAAACAATTCACAAATTTTATACAAGTCACATTTTACCTTTTGGATTTGGAGTAATGGTGGTGACTTCAAAGCCCTTTATCTCTACTTAATGAACTAGTTGGATTGAATATATTTTAAGAACACCTTGTTAAAATTAATAGTTTTTTTATCACTTGTTCATTTAAATCATAATAAATTTTGAAACGCATCATAAGATATCATTCAAAATATGCAATTTTCACCTATAACATAACAATAAACACTGTATCTTTATATAAAAACAATTAACAGTTAATCCTAATTAAAGCAAAACATTTATATAAAAATAAATAGTTTGTTTTTTGTTTTTGAGAAGTAGTTTTGTTTCTTAGTTCCTTTAAAATGTTAATAATTGAGGGAGACAAAAATAGTAAATAAGAAGAACAGTAACATCAAATAAAAGTAATCCTCTTCTTTGTCTCCGCACGCACATATTCCGCATTTATTCTTCTCTTCTGCTCACACAGTTCATCAATTCCTCGCAGCATCTCAATCTTCCCACATTTTCTGCACAAAGGGGAAATAAATCTTATTAACAATAAAAATAAAAAGGGAATCACGTCTTTCCAATCAGCCAAACGCGATCGTCCCGGCCGCAAATTGAAATTAGGGTTAGGGTTTTCATCGTCTGCGCCCAAAGAAGAAAGGGGGAAGTAGGAAGGAGGACGCGAACAACCGTTCCTTTATGATACGAAAGGTGTCTCAGATCATCATCGTCATCATCGCGGTATTAATCTTGGTGGCGCAATCCTCTGCGGCGTTCCACAGTAGCAAAAACAGCATCATGAAGGTCCACCCTGTTCCGTGAAAACGCAACATCTCAATCCAATTCGGCGTCGACGGGGAACCCCATCTCGGAGGCGCAGGCGCTGTTGGTGATCGCTGGCTGCGAGAAGCTCCGGCGACTCCCGCACGTGTCCAGCTGCGTCCTGGAGCTCCCGTTCCGCTCCGACGCCGACATGGTGGTGGAGGAGGACCCCGACTGCTTCCACTTCGTGGTAGAGACGGAGGGTATCAGCGACGTGAGGGCGCACACGATCGAAATACACCCCCGACGTGACAAAGATCGTGGTGAGGGACGGCGGTTCGGTGGAGCTCCCGCTCGACCAGCTCGAGTATAAGAATTTAGGGTTCCGCTCGACCGAGGATAAAAATTTAGGATTTAGGCTTCCCGTAATAAAATAACTTGATTGGATAGAGTTGGAACAAAATAATTAATCATTCAATTGAGATACCAATTAATATATAAACCATTGAAAGAAAGTGTTTTCTCAATTCTCTAAATTAGAAATATTTTGAAGAGAAATAAACTAAAACATGTCAGGTATAAAATAATTTGAAATTAATGTTAAAAAAATTAGGCCACTGCGATTTAATTCCTGCCTTTAAAAAAGGTATATGATATTTCTAAGATTTATAAAATGTATAGAATAACTATTCCATTTTTCCTTAAAAGAATATTCCATTATTTTCTATTAAATGTTACAGTCTTTTTAGATAAATACCTTTTAGGAAAGAAAATGAGAACAAAAAGGAATTTTTATAAATTAAAATATAGTTTATACACAAATTAAAACTAAAATTTTAAAAATATATATGAACAAACTTTTACAGATATATAAACTAAATAATTTAACCGATAGAAAGAAGTATATTTTAGTAAAAGGGATGAGATTGAAATGAAAGTATACAAAGAATTGGGATACTTTGTTCAAATGTCAAAAAAAATTCAAAAGATTTGAAAAGATGGTCTTTCTCATCTCACATTGATAAACTGAACACACTAATCCATTAACATATACGAAGCCGAAGCCAATCCAACGACATGCACAAAATTGCAGCTATATCCTTATAACACGTGTATTTTACAAATCTGTACCTATTCCCAAATAATATGTCTCTAATGCCATGACTCTATTTTAAATAAAAACATGTCACAAGGGTATGAACCACAAGCAAAGTTATCCTTTGAAATTTACACAAGACACATTAGAACAAAGGCAAACAGATAAAGAAGCATGGTTGTAAGTCCAACACCACCACCACCAAAAATTATCAGAGAATTCATGTCTAAAAAATGAGTATGACTCCTTATAAAACTAATAAAAATGTAACAGAAAGCATTTGAAATTTTGAAGTGTCCAACATCGAACAGTTAACAGTTATCCTTTAAAAGTGTCGCATATTTCTTAGCAACCTTAACTTATTGACCAAGGAAACATACTATCAATTAGAAGAATCATTTTAGTTGAACAAGTGGAAAACCAAAGAGGTCATTAGAAGAATATTTCGAAAAGGATTCAACGCCACACACTTGCAACATCAATAAAATAGAGGTCACTATAAACAAATACCCCTACCCAAGTCTTTCATCAAATTATTACAATTCATAAATCCACTGTACATTATAATGAGATCCCTTCCATGAAAAAAAAAAAATAAGAAAAGAAAAGTCCTGCCAAACATCCTATACTCATGTGACTGGCAAAGTATGAAATTTAAGAGTTGCTAGCATTTTATCATATGACTTGAGTGCAATGAAAAGAATATAAAGAAGCATATCACCCCCATCAAACAACCTCATTAAACACTTCCAGTCCAAAGGACCAAAATAAAAATAAACTAATAGTGGAATATCATACAAGTAGCTAGAAAAAGTTGAAAACTTATTACATTCTTTCCAACTGTTCAGTTCTCTTAATACAAAAGTACCTAACAAAACCTTCGACCAGTCCATCTCCTCTTTAGCATTCTGTCAATTTCTGCTAGTCTCTTCCCTTCCGGATTCTGTCTTTTCTCATTTTCTTCTTAAGTAAAATATCCATGAACTCTCTCTTCCTCCTACTTAAAAATCACCCTCTATTTCTCTCAACCACTTGTCACATCAACCACGCTTTTCTTTTACACACCCCCACATAAAAAAACTGAAAGTTCCAGAATCCAGATCCCTTTACTAAGGTTCAAATCCTTTTTATGTCAATAAACTGTTTAATATGCAATTAGTTGAACAACCAAATTTGCCATTAAGAAAAACAAAATAATCTCCTCCCTCGTCTTCTTTCTGTGTTTCCCCCTCCCTTTCAAGGTGACAGTGTAAGGTAACCTTCTTAAAATATTAATTTTCAAAATTATGCTAAAATTGTGTAAAAGTTAACTTAGTTTCCTAAAATGATTGGGTTGAAATTAATCCAATCCCTTAATCAAATAAAGCAACACCAAAAATATCCTTTGTACATAAGCCTCGTGATTAAGAGACTAAATTGATGTCAGTTTTTCTCTTATTGTGAGAACTAATGTCACTCTCCATCTTTCCCTCATCATTCACGATCCAAACTCATTAAGACAATCGTTCAAAACTAAAACAAAATATTCCTACCTAAAATGTTCCCCACCACAAGCAAAAAAAAAAATATAATACAACAGCCACATACAAGATTAAACAATCTCATGAACAGAGTTATCTGAGCAAATAAAAGAACACACGAACAGAGTTACACCTATTTACGAAAATTGCCATTGCCATGAATAAACCATTGTCCAGATAGAACATTTTTGTTCCTGATTCAACAATAGCAACAATAAAATTCACAGAGAAACTAGTTCCAACAACAACCTGAAATCTAACCAACATACTAATATGGCCACGTTTGGAGGGCAACATGAAGTTAACAAAAGAATCATTCATTACCTCACCCACTCATTCCTTCATCATCACTGTACAAGCACAAGTCTACCACCACCCATAACCCTATCACCATCCCCGTCTTCCTCTCCGTGCCCCTTCGGCACCGTCACGATGAGCTCGCCGTCTACGAACACCGCGCTCGCGAGCTCCGGCCGCGTCGATTCTGGTAAACGGAACCTCCACATATCCAGTTCGAGCTGGTCGAGCGAGAGCTCCACCGAACCGCCGTCCCTCACCACGATCTTCGTCACGCCGGGGTGGATTTCGATCGTGTGCGCCCTCACGTCGCCGATACCCTCCGTCTCCGCCACGAAGCGGAAGCAGTCGGGGTCCTCCTCCACCACCACGTCGGCGTCGGAGCGGAACGGGAGCTCCAGGACGCAGCTGAACACGTGCGGGAGTCGCCGGAGCTTCTTGCTGCCAGCGATTCCCAACAGCGCCTGCGCCTCCGACATGGGATTCCCCCCGTCGACGCCGAATTGGATTGAGATGTTGCGTTTTCGCGGAACAGGGTGGACCTTCATGATGCTGTTTTTGCTACTGTGGAACGCCGCAGAGGATTGCAACACCAAGATTAATACAGCGATGATGACGATGAAGATCAGAGACACCTTTTGTATCATAAAGGAACGGTTGTTCGCGTCTTCCTTCCCACTTCCCCCTTTCTTTTTCGGGCGAAGACGATGAAAACCCTAACCCTAATTTCAATTTGCGGCCGGGACGATCGCGTTTGGCGGATTGGAAAGACGTGATTCCCTTTTTATTTTATTGTTATTAAGATTTATTTTCCCTTTGTGGAGAAAATGTTGGGAGATTGAGATGCTGCGACGAATTGATGAAATGTGTGAGCAGAAGAGAAGAATAGATGCGGAATATGTGCGTGCGGAGATAAAGAAGAGGATTACTTTTATTTGATGTTACTGTGTTGCCCTTCACCTTCTTTTTATTTACTATTTTTGTCTCCCCTCAATTATTAACAATTATTAACATTTTAAAGGAACTAAGAAACAAAACTACTTCTAAAAACAAACTATTTATTTTTATATAAATGTTTTGCTTTAATTAGGAATAAGTGTTAGTTGTTTTTATATAAAGATACAGTGTTTATTGCTATGTTATAGGTGAAAATTGCATATTTTGAATGATATCTTATTATGTGTTTCAATATTTATTATGATTTAAATGAACAAGTGATAAAAACTATTAATTTTAACAAGTTGTGCTTAAAATATATTCAGTCCAACTAGTTCATTTAGTAGAGATAAAGAGCTTTGAAGTCACCACCATTACTCCAAATCCAAAAGGTAAAATGTGACTTGTATAAAATTTGTGAATTGTTTTCTTGAAAACATGAACTACATCAAATATCAAACCTAATGTTCTTGGACTATTTCAAAATGAAAACCAAATCATGAAGACAACATAAGAAATTGAGGCAAGATAATAATATATAAGGGATCTAACCATTCCCTCTTCCTTGTATATATCCTCTAAAATAGGATCATGAAGCTACAAGGGTGTTTTGTTGCTAGAATGAATTCTCTTTACCACATTCTAATAACTATAAATAAAGGAGCTTATTATATTTAGATACATACAAAACCCACTATTCTACTTTTATTCAATTGTCTCTTCACTCCACCATTTGAATGTTTCCTTGGAGTAAAATTCCCTCTTATTTGTTAAGACTTTCCACCACTACTTAATCAATTCAAGTGGTAATCAAAGAAAGAAAAACACAAAATTATACTAGCCATAGTTATCTTAATATAAATCATTTTAATTACCTTAATAAAAACATATATAGTAATCATAATTACCTTAATCACTTTAAATGTCTACTCAATACAACAACTTTCTCTACTATAATGCTTATTTCATGAATTAAAAAGATAACATGGAAAATTCCCCAAAAAGTTAACCAAAAAACCTATATAAAGCTATCATGTATATATAAATACACATACAGACTTATGATAAAAGTTTTTTTTATAATAATATAATTGATTACTTATTCATTTTAGATCTCGCTTTTTGCCCCTCTTTTATATCATTCTCCTTTCTTAAGGGATGAAAAATTATTTTCCAATCATTTTCGGTAAACAAAATATGTTGTTATTAAATTCTGTTTCTTCATTTTTAGAAAATTAGAAGATAAAAAAGTGCTTACGTTTTGTTTGTCGTGTCCTAAAGGTTGCCGCGAACCTTCCTCGAAAAGAATACATTTTATTTTATTTCACGACGTAAAAATAAGGTTAATTTTTTTTATTATTTATATTTTTATTTAATTTAGTTCTACAATTGATTGATTAAGTTTCTTCTTAACCTGTTCCCCAATGAGTTAAAATCAAGAGAATGTTTGTCTTTTTTTCAGTAGTTCTATCTTTTTTTCCTTTTATTTGGAACGGTTTTCTCATATTTCTTTTCCTTTCCTATTTTTTTGTTTCTATGAACTCTGGGTTCGAATGATACTTGCAAAAGGCACTCTGTTTTTCCAGTAAGATTTTGGCACTCGGTACTATTAGTACTGAATGATGACGTACCTGATTATTGGAATTTGTGCATATTTATATGATTATCATGAGTTATTTGTTATTGGGCTCAATTAGATATTTGGATCGTGATTAATAATATTTTGCCTAGTGTTTGATCACGGATTAGTTTCATTAATTTTTTGTTTGGACATAATAATTTTGGTTGTGTCGGTCGATCTTGACTGGATATCAGACCTCCAAGTGTTGTACGGGCCCAATTGGTACATAACCTAACAATGTAAAAACTATTTACCCAATTAGTTATTTAAAAAAAATATTAACAATTTAAATTTATATATTATGTAACTTATGATAATATATAATAACAATTTGTAAACTAATAATGATATTAATTTTGACAAGTGAAAAAATAATTGAAGTGCGGAAGGTTATCTTCTCGTCATTTTTTTTACACATTTATTCATTCAAATTAATATCTATCTTCAATTATTATTATTTTATTTATTTATTTTTATAAAAATGCTTTCATGTTAGGCATCACTATGCAACTTGACATCTCAGCTAGACTGACATCTCAAGTAACAACCATCATCTGCCATCACATGAAAAAAATATTATTAAAAAAAAGAAAAAAAAAAGAAAGAAATACAAAAATATTGGGGGATTATGCCAAAACCCATATATATGTTAACACAAACGATACATAGGTAGACTATACATGTGCATAAAGAATTTTAAGAACATATTAGATGCAAACCTATTATACCAATAAAATGATTCTCTATGAATAAATCTCAAATTAGTCAACTTATCAGCACACACATTCTTTTCACAAAAATATGACTAACCATAAACATGATTTTCCCACAGTAATTAAGACAAGTATTTCATCGATTACGAAGCATCCACGAAACATTAGTCCTAGCAGTAAACGCAACACAAACCAAGGCAGAATCACATTCAAGTTAGACATTAGTAAGCCCCATCTTTTGAGCTTCCTTCATAGCATGTATAACTCCATAAAACTCAGCAACCATAACAGTTTGAACTTCAGGAAATGCAGAGAAAGCAACAATAAATTTTCCCATACTCCCACAAAGAATACCTCCACAAGTAGCAAAACAAGGATACCCCTTCAATTATTTATTTTCTCTTCTTTCCATTTTTTTTAAAACAAACCCTAATCTTTTAGTTTATAATTCCTGATTAAATTTCAAAATGATTGAAGATACTTGCCTTTCCAAAAAAAAAACAAACAAAGAAGTGAACTTATAATCCTTTGGAAATTCTCAAACTTAAAATTATTGGAATGAGTTTTGTTATAACAACTTAATTAAACGTATAAAGTGCTTAAAACCTTCACCTTTAAAAAGTAAACAAAATGTAAATAAAAAAAAATTAAGGCATTAAATTATTATTACATATATGGCTTTCTGAGTGCAAGCTATGGACAAAAAGTTACTATACCCATTAGTTTTTGGTGAATATTACACCACATGAGTCACACATCTTCTAGCACATTTCATTCTCCCAATTGGGTTACAATTCACTCAATGATGTTTTTCTCTCAATCTAGCACACTAGGGTTGAGCTTCTAGCCCCCTATTTAACCTAATTTACTAAGGTGAGGTGACTTACTGTGTCGCACTGATGGACTTAATGCTAAAAACATAAAATTGTCCCAATGTTCCCGACACATTCTCGCTCAAGTGAGAAATGTGTCGATTTTTTATAACGCCACTTGAGTATTCTCACTTGAGCGAGAACCCCTGCTGCTGAGTTGGATTTTTTGTGTGTTTTTGGGCCTTCTAACTTTCTCCTTTTAGCTTATATTTGTCCTCTTTGGCCAAACCGTCTCCATTCTTCCCTAAAAACTTAAAATTAACACAAAATTTGAGAATAAAATGCTTTTATTCAAATAAAGATCACAAAAATATAAAAAGGTAAAAATTTATAAATTATGAATTATTTTATATATCTTTTAACAATTAATACTCATAAGTGTCTATATTTTAATATGAAATATTACTGAAATTAGACACTTATTAGTAAATATGTTTGAAAATTTTATCGAGTAGAAATGATCATAACTCCTCAAATAGTATAATGTGTGATCAAAATTTTGAAATAAATAGGTTAAGAAGAAAAATAGAGAAAATGTAAAAAAAAATACCAATAAACATTACATTCAAGACATTATTCATTCTTAATTTTCACATGTTTTTCTATTTTTTTCCTTGTTTTATATGGTCTTCCTATAATAAATAAAAGAGTTGACTTTTTCATAAGTGCGTCAACTACATCAAGGCTTACACTTCTTTAAAAAAAACACAACCAAAATCTGGTTTTACAATAGTTAAATTCAATTAAAGATATTTATTACAAATAATCTTATATTATTCGAATAAACACATTGAAAAGAGTCAAAATATAATTAGAAAACCAATCAGTCAACAAATTAGAGTCTCATATCACCTTCATCTCTAACATCTTACCATTTTTTTAGTGTTTTTTTACCTTTGTACAATGCTATTTTGCTTTCTAAATTAAGTACGTGGTAGTATCAAATCCAAATTACGAAATTATATTATTGTAATCAATTGTGTTATTTTTTAATTATTCAGTATAATATATTATTACTTTCTAACTATTTTTCATAAAGTAATAGGAAAAATCTGAATTGTCCAACACATGATATACGATATTAGTCTCTATTGGGATTATAAAAGTTGAGGATGTAATGTAACATCAAACGTCTCAATTAAGTGAACTTTTAACAATCTCACATTGACATTGTCGTCATCCTCAGTATTCCTGCATATGCTCAATTCATTGCTATCAATGCTCAACTAATATCACAGTGAAATCGATGTATACAATCAAATAAGAGATTGAGTCTAGATTGGATAAGAACAAAATTAAACCATACTTCACTTTCTTTTTATATATTTATATATATATTTGAAATAATCAAATTAAAAGTTCTTATAAAATTTTGTTTTGGTAGAAAATATGTGATAGGTAAAATTGAAATAAGTAAGTCAACATAAATATAGAAAAAAAATTAAAGATTTGATTGAAAGTAATAAAGGAAAAATATAAAATAAATAAAAAAATAATAAAAAATAATATTATAAATCTTATTATATTTTAAAAATATTTTTTCTCCCACCAAATATACCAAATTACTCTTATACTTTTTCATCTTTTCTTCCTCAAAGTGAGTTTTAATCTTGTTTTTTCTTATATACTATTAAGACATGTTAAATTTTGAAACTTTTTATCATTTATTATGTAATCTATTTTTATACTTTTCTTTTTAACACAGTTATCTTTCTGCACTATTCTTTTAATACACATCTCAAATGGAATATAGTTTTTTTTCTTTTTCAAATAGTTATGTTATTATTTTAAAAATATAAAAATATTACAGAAAATAAGATTATTTAACCATTTTAAAAATTAATATTAACGTACGAAAGATATAAACCTTTTGGAAATATAGTTTTTTAAGTTAATTTAAATAATTACCGGTTGAATTTTTGTTATTAACAACGATATTTGTGGTTTTAATATCTACATGATACTAATTTAAAATTGAATGATTATTTAAGTATAACTAACACACACACACACACATATATATATATATATATATATATATATATATATATATATATATATATTAAAACTCGAGTGTATAATAGTTCTACTATGCAACATAAAATATAAAATAAGATTACTAAACCTTACAAGTATACTTTTAATTATTTTTTGAAATATGTAATTTGACTGTAACGTGAAATATTGCTGTTCATTACCGCTATTATTATTTTTTATTATAATAAACTATTTTATTCTATCGTATGAATTACTTTAAATTCTGCGTAAGTACGTGTTCTTTAATTCAATTACTTAAAAAAAGTAACATTTGATTTCAATAGTTTTTTAACTAAATTCATTGAAATTTAGTTATAGTATTTGGAAATATTTTATTATTAGTTTGAGTAAAAATGAATTTAAATAATTTGTTTAATTCTGATTTGGCTAGCTAATTGATTCGTTTTCCCATTTTTCTTTCTCTTTCACTTTTTTTTCTCCCTTTCCTTTTTCTTTTTACGTCTTCAGTTCCCTCTTCCTCTCCAACCCTTCATTTATCTAATATCCAAATTCACTTTTTGACTATTTTTATCAGCAATATATATGAGTAATTTATTTTTATCATAATAAAATTAAAAAAATGATAAAAACTATAAAGAAATGATAAGTTATAGATGACCAACTTTTTTTTATATGATGAAACCATCTTTTTACTATTATTTTCTTTGTGAGGTATTAATTGGAGGAGTCATGAAGAATCGAGAAGGTTGAATTAGGGTCCAAGAAGTGTGATGTGAGAATTATGGGTGGGGCTATCATGATAGGTTGGATTGCAATTAATAAGCCAATTCATACATGTACTTATTAAAGAAAAGGGTTGAGGATGAGATAAATCTAATCTACATTATTTATTTAAAGAGGGGTAATTCTCATTTTATATTTATATTTTCAATTAAAAATCAAATCAGATTACAATATATAAAGATAAATCTTATTTTTAAATAATTTTTACTTATTAATATAATATTTGATTTTATTAAATAGAATAAAGATTAAAAATATATATTTTTAGAATAATTCAAACTTTAGCGAAGTAAAAAGTATTTGAAGAGACTGAAATACAATTTTATATATGTGTAGAAAGATTAGAAATATAGTGGGCAATAATATAAGAAAATAATATAAAAATGACAATGATAGTTGTGTGAGTGTGTTAAGTTAGATTGTCGCTGTCCAACTTCACACTTAGTGTAAATATAAATCATTTATCGACACGACAGGACTGAAATCATTTACTCGAAAGATTATAAATTTAAATCAAGCAGAAAAAAAATTCTAAGACGTTAATATATTCAAATTTCGTTATATTTATTGGGAGAAGCCAATATTTTTATTTTTTATTTTTTTTAGAATTTTTTATTAATAGATATAAATTATTTAGGTATGGATTTGGTTAATATATAAATTTTGATTAGTTTTTTTATATTTTATTGTATTTTTTATTTTAATAATATTTTTTTTTATGTAATAACATATAATAATTATTATTTAAGGTGTCTAACTGATATGTCAAGATAATAACATTAAAGTTTATATATATATATATATATATATATATATATATATATATATATATATAATATAATATAAAAAATATATATAAAAAATAAATATATATATTTGTGT
>Ga0123342_1003928_pt1 | contig 23324 bp, 14 predicted proteins | sample Turbeawhitnodule_FD_89960 | JGI IMG/M metagenome (GOLD analysis project Ga0123342, IMG submission 89960) | Root nodule microbial communities of legume samples collected from Mexico - Turtle bean Mexico white nodule | ecosystem: Host-associated > Plants > Roots > Nodule | place: Mexico: Nepantla... | reverse complement strand
ATTAAAAAATTATTTTATTAATTTTTGAAATTATAAAATGTCCAAATAACCAAAATAAATTAATACAATAAATTATTAAGTAAAGATAAAATGGAAAAAAATTAAGAGCAGTTAAGAGGAGAATAAGAAATGACACAATGACCATAATACAATAATAAAATTAAATATTAATATAAGGATAAAATAGGAAAAAAAATTAAGAACAGTTAAGAGAGGAATCCCTTTATATATAGGTATAGATTATATTCGTATTATTAATATGATATTCATATTATTAATATGATATTCATATTATTAATATGATATTAATATTAATATTAATATTAATATTGTTAATAAAAATAAGTATAATAAAAATCATAATCATATTAAACCATTTGCTTAGTGTAGTGGTTAAATCTTCTTTGAGTTATCTGAAGGAACCTGTCTTTGAATTCCATTTTATAGTTAATACCCACCAACTTCAATCTATATTTTAATCCGTAGGTAATATTTACCAACTTCGGTTCATAGATAAATCGGGAGGTAATCTTTCATATATTTTTTTAATTTTTTTTTATCTTTTCTTATTATTTACTATTATCTTTTATGATTATTTTTTTATGAATAGTTAATATTATTCATATTATTAAGATTATTTATATTGTTAGTATTATTAATATTGTTAAAATAATTAATATAATATAAATAAAAGTATTAATATTATTAATAATCTTAATAAAAATATTTAATTTACCTACGTATATAGATTTGTGGGTAAAATTTGTAAGTAATGTAAAATTTATCTACGGATAGAGATCCGTAAATACTAATTTGTAGAGAAGTATGAATAATAATTGTATATAATATTAAATTTACTTATAAATTTAAATCTAAAAGTAACATTATGTAAATAATATTTATAAATAATAACTTAAGATAATGTTAAATTTATTTATAAATTCGTAAATAATAATTCATCAAAAAAAGAACTAATTTTCTTTAGAAACCAAAACAAATTCAGGATGAAACTATTGTGATGAGTATGTCTGTCGCATTGCCATAAGATGTCTTCTTTTAAATCCATTTATATGATAACATAACGCATAAACTTTTCATATTTATTTTGTTTGAAGCATCCATCCTTAACCTATTTGTCTTCCTTCCTCTCATACCATCATTCTGCGTTCTGTTCCTCCCTCTTGTCCTAAAACAATCTAAAGGCCAAACACAAAGGTTATCACGTAAAATATGAGTTTCCTTTTATTTTATTAAAGCCCAGTGTATTGACGCTTTAACCATTATGAACAAATAACAAATAAATAATGAAGGCAAGCAAATGAAAACCCTATTTTATTCAACCATACTATAAAAAGTAAGTAACACTTAAATAATACACACACCATTAAATAATAGAATCTAGGATCTAGATGGTTGCCACCGTAGTTTTTTTTATATTATCCATAATTTTTATTTAAAATGTTACAGATTATACCAACACCTCTAAGCACAAAATAAACTAAATTAGATTTAAAATCTATACGCAGTGTAGCCCTATGCCTTTTAATGTAATCCCACCAGCTATTTTATTTTAAGTTTTGTGATAGTTAAGCGAATCTAGGGCATTTTACACTTTTGACATACTCTATTGTGGCCATAGCTTTGAATGATGTAATAATATCAAATGATATAAAAGCTTCATTTATATAAATTTATAATTTGTAAACTTTTTTTTATCGAATTATAAAATTACACAACCAATAGAAATAGTATGCACTGTCTAAAATATAGTTTCTAGCAATCCATATAAAAAAATTACTCCATTATTTAAAATTTTGTCATCGTATTTTTTATCACGTGGGTTGTTTGAGTACCGTTGTAAAACAAATTATTTACACAAGTGTATTACCACTCCCCTTAGAAAATTTTATTAGATAGTGTTAAACTGTCACGTGTTTATGTTTATTCAATTTTTTCATATGTTTGAACTTTTTTAAATATTTAACATTTTTAATTTATGAAAGTAATACTTAATTTTATGTTATGTAAAATGTTTAATGATTTGATAAATCACCTAATCATTTATTTCTGTCTAAATAAATCTTTGAGCATGATTCGTGACTAGGTGGATGGTTGGGGATTGGGGAGGCCAACACTCTCTTTCAATAGAAGAAAAGAAAAGAAAAAGCAAAAAGCAAAAAGTAAAAAGAAAGTAAAATAAAATAAAAAAATATTTAAATAAGGTGTAGGATAAATAGGTCCAGAGGTTAGGTTATTAATGTTTTGTTGGTTTCAGGATTTGAGGCAATAAAAAAAACTGTGATAAAAAAAAGTGAAAAATGAAATTGTTTGAATTAATATAAAAAAATGAAAAATTAAAAAAAAATGAAAGAAAAGTTTTTGCCTGATGTAACAAATGTAATTGATAAAATTTAATATTAAAATTTTGTTATTGTGGTAAAAGATAATTTAAAATGAATCTGTATATAAAACTTATTAAAATATTATTCATTATAGTTCAATTTGTCACATTTGAAAAACAATATAAATTATATAATATTGTGGATACATATAAAATATATAAAATTGTTGAAAATAAATTTTGATAAAATTAAATAAAATTTGAATAGAAATAATTGTAAAAGATGTAAGTACAATTGTAGATTTCATAAAATTTAATAAAATAAATCAGAATTAATGTAAAAAATTAGCATCTAATGAATATTAATATAGAATCATTGATGAAAAAGATACTTAAATAAAAATAACTTTGGCGGAAATTAAAAAAAATATATAAGAATCATGTCATGAAAGTAATCATTTGAGAGAGTTGTATAACTCATAAAATCTTCATTGCAAATGGTCAATTTTTTGATGTACTCTCTCGAATCTTTGGTTTATAATTATGTTCAAGCTATTTAATCCTTGTTGCAACTCCTGAATACTATCCTAAATTTGGGAAGGCATATGACCATCATGGTTGACTAGGGGATCTGGTGGGAAATGTTCTAAATGGTCATCAGGTATTGTTTGGTCTTCGTTGTCAGGATTTTCTTCATCATCTTGATTGACCCGACCATGTTTCCAAGCACCGTTGACATTAACATCATTCAATTTTCTTAACAATATTTTTACCAAAATAGTGTGTCCAACCTAATTGGACAGATGCATCGATAGATAGATCGACGTCATAATGAGTCATGATGTGTGTAATAAAAAAGATGTGTGAAAGATGCATGTTGTTGTCCTAACATTTGATTATGTGTTGCATGAAGTGATGTGATCAATTAATAAAATATTATATCATGAACCATAACATAAAAATGTCTTCTTGCATTAATTGTGCAAAAATTGTTGGACCATGGACTTCAAATTTGTACAAAAAACATAATGCAGAAATCTATCATTATTGTTCAAACTACAAGTATTTCTAACATTTCTACCTTGCATTGTGGCTCAGCATGAAAGTCAATGTTATATCATGATCGTATTTGAGCTCATCAGGGATATTGAAAAAGGAAAGCTTTTGACCTTGATACTTCATATTAGTCATAGTCAACCAATGTATAAGTTTTATTTTAATCTTATTAACCTCCATATAGAGGTTACCAAGTTTTGTGACTGTGGGATTTAAATAAAATACTCTGATCAAATCTTCATAGCACGAAGTTGTTATGCACAAAAAGTGTTTCAGACCTTGAAGTTGTAAACAATAGTGAAAGTATAGACCTGACTCAACAAAGTATGCAAAATTCATTATCTTGCTGCCAGAATAATCTGGTAGTAAAAATCCTTCATATATAAATCATTTGATCATGCTTGTTGAAGAAACATGTGTGACTTAAAATGTCCTCAATTATTGGAGCTTAGGACTAGGAACTCCATTCGCATTGGCTTAGACTTTTCCTTTCCTTTGGTTGACACTTCTTTGTCTTTTAGATGATGAAGACAAAGTCATCCATGCACAACTTAAGACATTTAAAAACATTAGTAAGTGCATTATTCTTGTTTCCAATAATAACATTTTAAATAAGGTAGTAACAAAATTTAAAAATTACTTAATAATATAAAATAAATTAGTACACATTAATGTTAAATGGTGTTCTAAGATTACATAACCATAAACTAAAGAAAAACAAAACAGTTTAAAAGCATCCTACAAACGTGGATTTCAACCACTGATAATCATAAGATTAAGTAACTTGTTCAAACGACGATGTGGAGGCATATACCCAAAAGACGCTTTGTAGTGGATGGGTTGATACACAAGAAGTTGTAACATTGTTCCATAATTTTCCCGTCCTTATGTTCATGGTAACTAAAATCTCCCAAATGTCACTTCCAAAGTACTAAAATGCTAAGGTCTGACGCATGAGACTGACCTATTCAGTAACAAGTTCATTTCATCTTTCAATTGTTAGCACTTGTCATCCAGGTGTCATACCTTGTCGTTTAGCAATGGAAGACAATTTTTTTTGTCCAGGCATTTCCTATCCCAATTGCATTCATAAATACGTCTAACTTGATTGTAAGCGTATCAAACTGCATATCCATGACATCAATCATGGGAACACGATGTACTTGAGAACTTACTTGTTGGTACAACCACGACACTATCAAGAGAATTACACAAACATAACTACACCTTCCTTGATGGTTGCACCTACAAAACGTCATTCCATTAATCGATTATCATTTAAGGGAAAACTAGGTCATGCACACGAAACAACCTACAACTAGAACGAAAACACCGTGACTAGAAGGAAAATACCATGTAAAAAACTGATAGCATAATTGGTTATCCCCTCCTATAATCGATTATGTTGCCCTTTGATTTGTGGATTTGTTTTATAAAAACACATCAAACTTCATGTATGAACCAGGGAACCATGAACCTCACCTTACGTGTTGATTTTGACACCAAGATCCAACAACAACTTGTCTTCACATACCAACACCAACACACCTTCAATTCTTCAAAGCCACCAACATCAACCAAGTAGCACACGCAGATGACATTGGAACAAAGCACCTCACACCAACCACAGCACCATGAAGCCATGATTTGAAGGTTCAAACTATGAACTTAGCACACTAATCAACATGGGTTTTTAATTTCATTGTAAAAGCCTCACTTACTCATGGTCAACACAACACAACAAGTATATTCTGCATGAATCATTCACGAATCTCTGTCATGAAGACTGAAAAAGCATGAAAAAGAATGATAAATCCATAATCTATCTATTATCCAACTAACCTTCTCTTTAAATTTGCTCACACATGCTAGGAACCCCAAATTTAAATTATGTGCAAATCTTATGAAAACAAATGTGAATAACCCAAATTTAAATTATGTGCAAATCGTATGAAACAAATGTAAATAGTGCTCCCTAGAAAACCCTAAACCTTAAACAAACCCACCCCAAAGTGTTTATTTTTTATGAGAATATTAGTCACTTTCCCTACTTTAGTGGTTTTTTATTCTAGTAGGAGTATCCCACCAGTCTTGTTTTGTAATGGAAATGAATACAACAGTATGAAAGCAACTCATTGGGCCTCAAGTTCCATTATGGTTAATAATATTTGAATAAGTTTCGAATTTAATTTTTGTAAATAAACAAATAAAATATTATTAGAGAGAAAAATGTTACTAAAAACCCTTAACTAGTTTTCTCATTTATTATTAATTATTGATCAAACTGATAAATAATTCAAACCGATGTGACAAGCATAGAAAGAAAGTTTCAAATCCCTTCCAACACAACCAAGCTCTATTTTATCCCCTTCACATGAACGTTAACGTGAGGTGAAATAACTCAAACTTTATAGTCCCCACCTAAGCACTTTGCGTCATTCGTGTATTTAATTGAACAGGAGCAGTGCAGACATACCAATCTAGGATTAAAATGTTGAAACATATGTTCCTAGTTGCCCAAGTTTTGATTGATGGTTTTGTCATCACAATCAAGGAGTTCCTCTAACAATTTATCATCCAGACACTCCAATACCACAACTTGTTTACCAAGTTCAGTTTTAGATGATGAGCACTTGTTGCTAAGAGTAGCCACATTGCAAGGATGGTGTTCATGTGGGAAGTTGAGAATGGCCATAGTACCTCTCATTTCAAAGGCAGCTCGATCATAAGCTCTTGCTGCTTCCTCAGCTGTGTTAAAGGTCCCAAGCCACACGCGAGCTCCATGTCTTGCTGAATCTCTAATCTCTGATGCAAACTTTCCCCATGGCCTCCTCCTTACTCCTCTATACTTAATTTTCTTTGCTTCCCCTTCACTCATCACCTTTTCCTTTAAGTCCTCCATTGTGTCACTTGTGCATGAATCGTTAACTTGCATTGGCCTTATATTGAGCAAACAATGCATGTAATCTTGACTATGTGGAAATTTACCATAGATTGATTACATTCAATGGATGAGAAAAAAAATGAAAAATTATCAACGTTTAAGATACCCCATGATAGAGATTGGTTTTAGTGTTCAACGTATGTGGATCACGTACACTGCTAAAGTCTCTCACCTATGCAAATTTTTGTTTGGATTATTCATAAAGAAAGTCACCCTTTTGTTTCCTTGTTCTAATACGACAGAAGGTGAGGTAAGAAGGACCATGCATTTGCAAGTTTATGATAATGCTAATCGAATCTTTATTAGCAATACATAATAGAAATCTGGATATAGAAAAATAACCATTTGCACTCCCATATCCACTTGTTTCACTAAACAAATGATCCCTCTGGTCCCAAGATCAAAGTGGAAATTCTCACAGAAGATTATTATGTATTAATTTAAGGGGTGGGATTGAGACGTGAAAATATTAGATTAATTTCATCACGTGGTTAAAAGTGTTCTAATTGAAGAGAAACATTGAACTTCAATACAATATCAAACAGCCATCATCTTACATCATGGTTTTAGGTTGAATTGGAACTGAACCTTCTCGATTAGCATTATTTGATGTGGATGTCAACTCAAACCTTTTTTTTCTGAAGACATAATACATTAACAAGTCAAACTAAAAAAATAATCTATGAAAACGTAGAAGTATGAATCTCTTGTCCCTTGTGGTGCATAATACATTTGTACTATGATACTATCACTGACATCTTTTTTTGCAGAAAAACACATGAAACCAACGTAATTATTTTGCTTAATCACTGGAGTCAATCTTGTGGATATTGTTAATTACTTGCTGATTCTGCAATTGTAGTAGACATTTTATGCCTGCATAATCATGCAACTGGGTTCGTGTGAAAGAAGAATATCATTTTACTATATATCATATTTGTCCTAATGATAGATTTACAAAATGGACTGCAGTTGTGCAAGGATTGCTAATGATTTTCCAAAAATATGTAACAATCAAAAACCAAACCTATAACAGAGGAGGGAGAAAATCGTCCTCCGATCCCTGCTACATGGAACCAGTCCTTGTCGAGATTGGCCGGTTACATTAAGTATGAATTCAGTAGATTTGGTTTTAAAATATAATTATTAAGAAGAATCAAGTTATTTGACTAAGATAGAGTATATAAACAGAGGAAGTTTAGCTGCAACCGATGACCAAAGCATATTAAAGACACCATATCCTAGTAGGAATCTAAATGTGAATTTGAATCCAACATTCACTAGAAATAAGAAACCTAATAAGATATAAAATAGATCTATAAACCAATTAATTAGGATTTTGAATTGGAAGTTGGGTTGAAGGTGGTGTTGTAATGTTTTATATAAATTGTCATATCAGTCATTAGAGTTAAATTTAGCCTATATCCCCTCAAAGAATCCAGAAATAGTTGTACAAATGAAAGATGTTCAGATCAAAAGTTCATCTGGAACTTGATGCTTAAGTAATTTCAGCCCAAGCCCTTCATATACTATCCCCACAGAATGCTTATTCAAACTTCTTTATCACTGTAGAGTAGAATTTTAATCTTTGATGCTAACTTCTTAATTAGTAATTAGGGCAACAGAACATGCCAAACATACTCTGAGAACAGAGATGTAGACCACAATTGCACTAGCAAGGATTTATGTTGGCATAGCATTTTTACCGATATCAAGCAGGGATTTTTGGGACAAGATTGCTGTCACTGATGATGTCATAGGTATTCCAAACGGTCCCACCATAAATGAACCTTTTCAGTAACATAAAGTTGGTCTGCTAGGAATTAAAAAGCACGCATTTATACAACTTCTCCTTGTACTCGCTACTAATCTGGCAATTGAAAAAATCCCATTAAATGTTCAAGTAGCTGTTTCATTAACTCTGTAACAAAACTTATGGTGATGATAAGAAAGCTCAAAGTGTAGCATAAAGTTACAAAGAAAAAGAAAAAAATGAATTGATTGATTCTCATTAGTAGAACATTGGAAATACAAAAAATATCTAACTTATATGCAGGTATACAATTATCTTCAAAAAGAAAACAAAAAATAGTTAGTTAGAGTATCACTAGCTACACCTTCTTGATGAGATTGTCTATTCTCATCTTTCATGGAGACACTCTAGTGCTACTGGACCGTAAGAGAGACAGAAAATATTCTGAACTATAATTAAGAGTAGAATCGTTCATGTGCACCACTGATGAGATTTGATCACAGGAACGCTGTTGATGAAAATGATTTTGAGTTTGCAGATCCTGTTTCTGAATCTGATGGGAATGTTGAATAATCTTGGGTTCCAAAAGCTATATTTCTGTTGCGGGAGAAATAACCCTCATTATACGAGTCAAATCTGACCCCTCGTGCTTATCTTGGTCTTTCTTCCTTTTCATTGAGACCAAGACATGTGCCTGTTCGTAGAACTTAGAACTAATCCAAACGCATTAATTTTATGCCCATTTCCCTTTCATCACCCCTTCTCCAAATTAAATATTATACATCACACCTTTCTTTCCAAAACAAGATCGTTACATTACTTACTAGCTAGGAAGAGTAGGAAGGAACTATCAAAAGGGTTCACTTGTCTCCCATTCCAAGGTTTCAAATGGCACTCAACCACAACCCCTCTTACAAGCTTCTACATCAAGCTCCCCCACCCATCAAAACTCATGCTACCACAATCCATTACACACCACAACCTGCTTCAAATTCTGCTTCTGCTTTACCTATACTTGCCATTATTGTGCCCAGCATCTTTGTCACTGTTTTCATACTCATCACCTACTTAACACTTCTCACCAAATTCTTCTCAAATTTGCACATTCTTAACCCCTTGAGATGGATTTTCACCTTACTTATCCCTCAACATGAAGATCAAGACCCCTTCATGGCACTCTCTCCAAGGATGTGGAGACAAGGACTTGATGAATCTGCCATCAGAGAAATCCCGACACTTCAATTCACAAAAGGAGATGTTGAAAAGAATCAAAGTGCGTATGGCTGCGTGGTTTGTTTGACTGAGTTTCAAGATCATGATATGCTAAAAGTTCTTCCCATTTGCAAACATGCCTTTCACTTTCACTGCATTGACATTTGGCTTCAAACCAGTGCCAATTGCCCTCTTTGTAGATCAAACATTATTTCAGGCAACACACACTGTCCAAGGGATCATATCATAGCTCCAAGCTCTTCTCCTCAGGATTCTCAATTGCTCTCTTACGTGGGCAGTGATGAGGATTTTGTTGTCATTGAACTTGGGGGAGGAGAACACAGGGAAGCACTGCCGCAGATGCAACAAGAAAGAAGTGACTCAAGGGAAACAATAGTAGAGAGTAGATGCCACTCTATTATAAGGAAGTGTCATCATGTTTCCATCATGGGAGATGAGTGCATTGATGTTGGGAAGAAAGATGAGCAGTTTTCTATTCAGCCTATTCGAAGATCTTTCTCAATGGATTCAGCAAACGATAGGCAAGTTTACCTGGATTTTCAAATCATCATGCAACAGAATAATAGGCATCTAAATCAGGCTAGTGCCAATGAAGATTGCAATAGCTGAGATCGAATATCACTCTTTCCATTCCGTTAATGTAACTTGTTTCTTTCCCTTGTTCTCATTTAGTTATAGGGTAGGTTCAGTTAGCAGTGACATAGTGAATATAGAGAAAAAATGTGTACTGATTTTTGCAATGATATATATATTTATATATATATGGTGAGTTTCTTGTCTTTCTGTGCCTTAACTCTCTGCAACACTCTTCAAAAGTATGGACCGAGACAGCATAGTCACTGTCTCTATCTCAGCACACCAACACAATTATCATTCATTCTCCATCAATTTTCATGGCCCCCCAATTGCTTTTCAAAAACTGTTACGTGTTTGTAAAGTCCAGCTTTTTTATTATAAGAAATGAAATACAAAAGAGAAAAAATGTATAGAGACTATGAAGGGTGAATAATACATTTGACACTGTTTATAATAATATAATAATATTTTTAAATTAAAAAATAAAATAAAAATAAATAAAATATTAATTTATTAAGGTGTGGAGTCTATGTATTTAGTATTGAGGATGTTAATATATCAGGACCCAATACAAAATCAACTTTGCTTCTTTGCATCATCAACTTGTTGATTTTTTTAGGGCTTTTTAGAGAGTGAGAAACTTGTTTCTTAATAAGAAGCATGTATATATTTGTATCTATATTCATTACCTACTTTTAAATGATTTAATAAAACCAAATTTTTAAAATACTAAAACTCACAAAAAACTATAAAACAAAACAAAAACTACTAAGAAACAACACAACAACAAAATTAATTAAATGGAATATTTAATTTGAATACAAATATTCATAAATATCATCATCCTAATTATAAAATGGACTAATTTAACTAAATCGAATCGAATATAATATTAAATTGTAATATTTTGACATTAATATATGATAAATAAATGTTGAACCTTTTCATAAACATCCAAGTCCTATGATTGTATTCCCCAAAATCTTACATCATTTTCGTATTAATGTACAAATATAATTTTTTTTATTTAAACATAATATATTAAATATCATCTACGAGTACGAGAGCCGATAAGAAAAATAAATAAATAAATCTACGAGTACGAGACAGTTCAATATTAAAATACCATACGCATAAACACATACTCATTCTTTTAGGGTTTTTTTTTCCGATTAAATGCTCGTATATAAAATCCATACGTATTTAATATATAATTCTTTTCCTTATTGTGTTTTCTTTATACATCCAAATTTAATTTCGACGCTTGCTTTTTTATTTAAATGACCAAATAATTACTATTGGTTGTTTGTACTTGACAAAAACAAATCAATGGGCATAGATCTCTCCTTCTCAAAATCTGACCTCTTTAAACAGGATTTTTTTATACATTCGAATCTAAACTAAACTAGATATCACATGCTTAAAACACATGATTATTTGTCAACCACGACACCACTAATAGAACCCAAAAAGAGCAAGACTTCAATACTTTCATACAAATTGAATAATGGTTTCCAAAATTAGTTTCATATGTAATAAATAATTAAATACTGTAAAATAATGTGAAACGAATATATCTAAAGATTCTAATTTAGTTTGTATTTTAATTCTCTTGATTACTCTTATTTAAAAAAAATGGATTTTGAAAAAATAAAACTTTAGGTTCTTGATAGGTTTGTTACGTGTTTGGGATACTACCCCACTTATGAATCAGTAGCGAGAAATGTGGATAAAAAATTGCAAACACTAAATTTTAAATTGGCTGAAACGTGCACCAAAAGAAATACCTTTCACATTTATGGCCAATAGGGTCTCTCCAAAACATAAATATTGTATAAACTTTAATCATTAACGTAATATTGATTTCATTTACACTCTTTTTCTTCTTTAAATTTTAGTTTTATATTTTTATTTGTGATTGACTCATTTAAAAGCTTTTTTGTATTGTATTGGGCCCATAAAATTACTAGCTCCACCGTCCCTGTTCTGTGGACCACGGAAATATTTTAAACAGGAATATTTTCAAAACATACTTTTCAGAATTAATAAAATATACTTCCAAAACACATTTTTAATAACGGAATAAAGTTTTAAATTCAGCAATGGAAGTTAAGAAAATTTGCTTCCCTCCACTCCATGTCAATCTAACCAAACAATAAGTAAAAGAAAAGCAGAGTATTTTTGAAAACGAGAATTGGGTGAAAGAATTATGAGGACACTGGACATAATTAATGATTTTTTTGATTTTGTGATTGCTACACCTAGCAAGGAAGGATCCCCAGAACCCTTTTTAGGCAATCTCGAGACCTTCCAAAACATCAACTGAGGCTCATTTAACAGTCCAACCTCATTCCAATGAATCTATTTACAGCAAAGAATAGAGTTGGAAATCCATGCATTCAAATGCTCTTGACAACGGCAATAACCTCCTAAACAAATAACGAGGAACAGAGCTGTCACTCAAAAGCTTGCAGGTGGTGTTTCTGGAGGTCTGCTATAAATATCATCAAAATGAAGATTAAATTCCCCAGCCCCTAAGTCATCTGCGTATGTTCTAGATAATCTGTGATTATCTCTAGAGTACAAGCGTTGTTCACGATCTTCATCCTCTGACCCTCTATCAGAAAACTTATCAGGATAATTATATCTTTCCTGATTGAAATCTGGAGGCTCAAAAAAGCTTGTCTGATTCTGTCCACCCTGCTGCGCGTGACTTCTATTCCACCAATGACTGCTGGTAGTATGGGTCAGTGCATTATAACTTTGATCGTGAATTGAGCTTTCCCTGAAAATGGGAACGGATGTGGAAGTCGCAAGATGAAATGGAGCCCAACCTGGACGATTCTCATTTGCGTATTCCTCATACCTACTTTCATTGTGTGTCGTATTGGGGGGAATCCAAAGCTCTCTAGACTCTATTACTCCAAACGGTTCTGAAGGATCATCTCCTTGACTTACGTCATAAGATCGAGATGTATAGTACCAATCAAGGAGATAGGGATGATTGTTTTGGTTGGCTTCAATCAACCACAGAGAACCCAAGTGATTGCCAGTTAAAAAAGTACTGTGTGGCATTTCCCTGGACATAAACCTGTTTCTGTCTCCAATATTGCTTCCCATGTTGGAAATACCCCTCCACATTCTAGGAGGGGAAGCTGCATGTATGTTTCCATGTACTGGTAACTTTTCCTCTTTGAATTTTCTAAGATTTAGCAAAAACTGTTTACCCTGTGCACTTGGTTCCCATGATGGATAACTACTCTGAAAGCTGTAATAACAACAGAAGTTTAACACAGCAAAAATAATAATACTGGCACATTTTACATCAGTAATCCAAAACAATAACATTGCTTGGCTTAAGGTATAAGGGATTTTGAAAGTAGTAAAGGTTTACTGCGTTATGTTGTCTGAGGAGCATTGTTTATATAGAGTGAAATCAAACTAGAAACATTATTCAGCCCAGCTCCAAAAAGAGCACAAATTTTCCTTTCTTTCTCCTTTTTCAGCTTCTTAAAATTATTATCATCTCTTTATTTTTTCATGATTTACACGAATCATTGACAACATAAGCAGGTGAATTACAACAGGGAGAATTGAAGATTAAAAATAATGGAGCTGATAATTTCAAGCTTACGATGATAAAAAGTTTCAAACAATAAAAATTACAATCGAAACACTGAGGATATTAGGTGTTGGCTAGTAGGACAATATCTGATTTTCACAGCAGGATATAAGAGAGACAACATATATCACTTTTACGGGAAAAAGAAAAGGCTCCGGGGTTCCAAATCATCAGCAAAGCAATGGAAACAACCTTTATGGCAAAATTAGATACATGGATAACAAATAGAAATTGTCTTCCTGTAGCTAAGGATCTTGGATAACACTAACTATTCTCCAATGAATTAATTCCTTTTCCTCCACCCCCTCCCCCGAGAAAGAAAAAACGTTCAACATTACTCCATTCAAACTTCCACCAAAGCATTAAAGCAGCATAAAAGACAACAATTAAAAGAGAAGTGGTAGAACCCCAGAGATTATTTGAAAAAATATCAAATCAACAAATAGACAACATAATAGAACTCTCTTAGACCAGTGTCCTGTGATTATGACAGCTCAGCCAGAAGAACATACCTCAGCAATGATTTCTCCATCTTCCCTTGAGAACTCCTCCGGCTACGAGGTGCTTTGCAAGGAGAACCATAATGACTGTTTCCATGTTCTTGAAAATCAAAGGTGCTAAAACTGTGAAAACAGCAGGGACATAATATAATTAATATGTTCTGCCAGTCACACATGAAAACTGCAACACTAATAAATAAATAAAATTATAGAAGTCTAAAAGGAATGGCCAGAGATGAGGGACATACATTTAAAAGATAAATATGAAAATTTTCATGCTAACCTGCAAACATGGCCGACACCTTCAACATTTACAGTGAAATCAGCGATGAAAAGCAAGATATCATCAACCCGCTGCAAAAAGAAAACAGCAAATACTTAATTCATTATACTATATAAAAGAGGTTATCTCCAAACAAGAATTACCTTTGGGACAATAAACAGAAGCAAGTATGGAGTGAGGAAAATTGAGGCCATCTCCTCAAGTAACATCATTCCAGTATACTGCACCACAAAAAGATACAAGAGCATGCAAAGTAATATTCAAGCCTATGTTATCGTGCAGATAAAGAACAGATAGGGGTTGATCTATTATCATAATGAGAAAGCTTTAAACTAAGACCTTATTATACCTGGAATAAGGTTGCAAACTCAACACAGACAGATTCAGTACTTTCTTTGCCACGCCATCTCTTTGGCAGATAATGAGTATGTTGAACCACCATAGACATAGCTCCTTCAGCATCTAAAACCAGAAGCTCATTGGTAATGGCAGCCCGGCTAATGGCAGTTATAGTTCCAAAAACAGCAGCATACCAAAACAAGTTCCGACCAAATATCTGCAATAATTTCCATTAAAAATATCTTTAATGAATGTAATGAAACTGCGTATAAATTACGAAAAATAAATAGAACTTCATTACATGGCCCTCTAGTAGAGACTCTTCGAGAAAAGCAATGATGATCAGAATTGCAGCAAAGCCACCCGATACAAAAGAGATGAATTTTGCAATGATAGATATGATTGGTGAAGGAAATTGCTTGAGATAATCAGAAGCATGCAATACACTGCTATTAATCCGGTGCTTGAAGAGATGGTCCACCTATGACAAATGTTTATTAATAAGCTCTAGCATAAAAGTAAAAGAAAGTGATCATGTTAAAAAATGATAGCTAGGTATAGCATCACTTTCAGCCAATCAAGAGATGATATTAAAACCACTTTGGGATAATAAATTACTTATTACAAAGAGAACAAGAAAACACATACAACGTCAAAATTCAATCTCCGGTAACTTTCAAAACTTAGACTACTTCTATATAATAGGTTCTCTTCAAACAACACATGTTAAACAATCAATATAATTCAGTTAAAGAGACTGGAAAAAAAATTCTCGTCCACAATTAATAGAGAATTAGACCTGATTCAAAAAGATATACAAAGACAAGAAAGCTAAGGACTATTGACTAGAATAATATCCATCATCATTCCATGAATGTTACAAAGAGGATTACAGTGAAAAGTATTTACAGTTTGAGAAACAGAAATAATAAATCATTAGTGCGGCTAAGTGGTCACTCATAACCATCATTAACAACTTAAAATATAATTGATTAATCCTTAAGTAGAAATATCAAGAATTCATTTTCTTGTAATTTCGCCTTATCTTCCAATAAGGATTTTCATAAACAGATGTTTACAAGTTAATTTTTTTCTTCCATGATGAAATCATTTTTGGTAACTAAAGGAAATACATGCACTAGAATCTTTCAAGGGCTTCCATGAAATAGCTTAAGCGTTTAGAAGAAGTGGCTCTTTCATATGGCATCAAAGTGTTTGTGGTCCTTTCCAACACCATGAAAGCAGCGAAAGAGCAGAAAATAAAATGGAGATCAAGAAGAACAATACCTCATTGAATTCCCTAAAGATCCACCTTGACAGATTTGACCATCTTCGAGATGATGCAGTGCTAGGGTGATTATAAAATTGCTCAGCATGCCTCAGAAAGAGATACACCAGCATGAATATGACAAGAAATGGAGAGAGTAAAAGCATTGCAAATCCAACTACCATGAGCCTTCTTTGTAATGTCTTTGGATTTGACACAAAATCACCTCTGACACAAAAGTTTCTACAGAAAATTTGAGTTCAAAGGAGAATATAAATATTGGAAAGTGTATAGGAACCACCTAACTGATTACCACATAAGTAAATCTAAATGCAATAATGTGATATGCAAACACAAAATACAAAAAACAAAAATGAGAAAAACAACCAAATGCTAGCCCGTTATGAAGTTACAAGAACAATGCCCAGAATAACACAAGTATCCCTTTAAGAGCCATCAAAATATCTATTAATCAAAATCGTAACCTTCAACAAGGTATTTAAATGATCATTGCATCATTCCAACCAACAAATCATTTCCTGAAAATGGCCTAAACAGAAAAATTGGTGATTACACCGTAGAAGATAAGAAATTATACACATTATGAAAAAATTACAGGATCAAATGATAGAACTTTGATAGTAAAACAAAAGGTATGTGTATACTAATTAACATACCGATCAAACATGCTCTGCAGGATGCACCAATTCAAAGTCCACTCAAGGGTCTTGGTTAGTATTACACGATTCTGTGCTCTGTTAGAACCAGATTTCATTGTAGGACCAGCACCTGGAAACCACTGTGAAATAGGGAAAGCTAGCACACCCTTGTTGAGCATTCCAATTAAGTAGTTTTCCTTCCGCATCAACCGCATGACAATGTCATGGGCAGAAAGATCTTTTACCACACAAAGTTGTTGAGACCTTTGTAGCAGAACAACTTTTTCAAGAATTGTAGCCCACGGCATGGTTTGAATTTCGCTGTCAGTAACATGGAGACTGCAAGAAAATCATGGTAAGATATGGCAAAAACTATTAACCACAAAAACTATTGACCATTATGCATTTTAACTGTTTATCATTCAAACTTACCTGTTGTAGTAAAAATGCCGGGTTTCCAGAGTATCCTTTAGTTGTGCAAAGAATCTCAAGAAGCAAAAAATCCAATAGATAGAAAATAATCCCAAGTATCCAACAATAATAGCTTTCGTGATTGTTAGTGGGGTTAAGGGGTGTTGATGAAGAGCTTCTTTAGCAAGATCACAGGGCTTAATCCCAGATTCAACTGCATCCATCCCACACTTTGCATTACGGAGTCCATTCCAGTCAACATATAGTAAAAAAAATCCTGAAAAACATATGGTGAACCCCAGACTTAGAAGCTCAACAATCCATTTTATAATGATGCACCATAGCCCTTTCTCACAGTAATAGCTGTAAAGCCTTTCAAAGAATAGATCCAAATCAGAAATTGGTTCTACATTTAGGCTGTCACCATTAAGAAGCCCTGAAGGGCTCTCACTGCCTGGACTAGGAATCTTTCCATAATCAGACAATTCAATCTCTGGCTGATCTTCCTGAAGTAAACCTGCTGTCAGAGATGATGCACCTGGTTGTTTCCATTTGAATATACTAAAAGCACTGGCACCCCTTGGCCTGCTAAACATTGTTCACTGACACTGATAGTGGGCATAAACAGCCAGTCCATGCCCAAAATACCAAAATGGTTAGGACATTGGCAATGTCCTACATACGCAACAGATATTAGAATATTCCAAAGGTTTGCATAAAAACAGATATTAGGATAGGCTATTCAGTGGCCATCCTATAGCCCACCCTCCTCAACAACTGAAAAATAGAAGATCAGAAAAAGTATGATATGGTCAACTCAAAAAGGTCAGCCAACCACCTCAACAACAGAAAAATAAAAGAGAAGTATGAAACACCAGTCAAACACAGTCAACTGAACAAGGCCTTACATCATATGTCAGATTTGGCAAAACAGAAAAAAGTGCCAATGGTATCCAGTTCAAGATTCCTACCAATGAACAAAACCACCATAGCTGTTCATGATCAATCTCAGCATCAACATTTCCAAAATGATTTGAAGGGGGAGAAAAACCTAAATCATTATCGTAAGAAATCAGCCTCACACCACTTTCCAAAATCAAATAAAAAAATGGTCATGGGAGAAAGCAACAGTTAATTCTCACTCCTCCCTGTTCAATAAGAATCAAAATCAATTGCACAAATGTTGGTGTCATTTTTGAGCAATCCTAAAGGCCAACAATCATAACTTAGGCTAGATTAATGAGTGAATGGCATCCCATACTCTCAACGATATTTTCTTCTAAAAAGGTTTCTTTCTTAGATTTCATGTCAACTACTACTAGACTTGTATTTATCTACCTAAAGGCACTAGCATAACACTAATGGAAGATTATTTGTTGGCTGCAACTTGCAACCACTAAACAGTAAAAATAGCATTTACCAACAAGAAACATTTACTAGCAAGAAACATTTTCTTTCAGTGAAAGTACCTCCGGCTGTATGAGAATTCTCAATTGCAGTTAATAAACTGATATACTAAGTGGTTTTCATTTAGATCAACCATCTGCAAACTATTTTCACTTTAGGCTGCAAAATGAAATTCATAAAATCACCATTATACTTAGTATCCTAACCGCCACCTATTTCATTCTAGTCTACTCCCCCACCCTCAAAAAAAGCTTAATTTTACCTCCCCATTTACCTACTAGACATCCAAACATTAACTTACTTCAATTATATTAGGGTCAGACTCCTCATTAACCACCAACTGTACATATACAGCAAGCCAAACTTCACATCCATGACAGCACTCACTTGACCATGCCTATGCCAACCCCACCACAGAGACCATAACCAACAAGCTCAATATCCATATAACATTAAAAAAAAAGGGGGGAGGGGATTCCCTTTGTTACATCTGAAAGAAGCTAAAAAAGGAACAACCTTTCCTTTTTGCACATAAAGCAAACATCAAGAACAGGTAGCAACACACCCTACAAAACTTCAACTGACCAATTAGCATTAAAATACAATAGCATTACAAGACACTTTGTGTCGTAAACAAGACCGATCACCACAGCATGATTGCTTAATCGACACTTATAACTAAACATGTCAAAAACCAACCTTTGCAGCAAAAAATATTCCAGGAAATGTAAACTGTACAAATTAATAGAAAATTGGAGCCACGGAAACTCGTCGTTTGTTGTGGTCCTTACAAACACCACCGAAACCATCCATACCATATACACCGATTGAATGATAGAATAAAGCAACGGAGAAACAAAAGAATAAAAAAACGAATAAAACTTGAAAAAAACTTGGAAAAAACGGGCAAAGGAACGTACCTTGAACTGAGCAGAGAAGATGGAAAAGAGTAGGATAATGAAACGGTAAGGGAGGAATCGAGTGAAGCAATGGAATTTGGGGAAATTAAAGTGAGAGATGAAGAATTTGAAAAGGAAGACAGAAGTTGGAAGAAGAACGCAAAGAGAAAATAGAAGAGGGTTTTTCCTTTTTTATTTCGTTGTTGTAGTTGCGTGGAAGAAGATGAAATTACAGTGATGATGAAGAAAATAATTATATATATAAATATATTAATATTAATAATTACTTTTTTTTATCAAGCTTGCATTCGTGTCGCTTCTGTTTCCTTTTCTTTCTCCTTAGTAGTACTGGAAGATGGTCTAATAGTAATATCGTGTTTCGCTGCTCTCTCCCCTAAATCACTTTTTTTTTTTTTTTTTCCTTCGCACGTAAGTTACATATTCAACAAATCTTTAATGTTGTTGGAATTCAAAATACTGCTGTTATCTTTTATCTCATTTATTTGTTTGGATTGATAGAAAACATAATTTAAAATGGGACAATTTGAAAGCCTTCAAATTTAATTTCAAACTGTTTCAATAAAATTAACTTGTTTACAAAATAAAACTTTATGACTACGGACTCACCTGATACATATCATAGTCTCTTTTATATATGTTTTTAATTTATGCCTGCAGTAAGACAAAAAGTATTTTATGTTTTTTGAAATATTGATAATTGAATTTAAATTGAATATTTAATTTTTTTATAATTATCCTCCGCATAAAGTAAAAATTTGAACCCGGTTTTTCATTATATAAATTATAACAGAAAACGTTAAATAATTTATCTTTATACTTTTTTTAATCTCTCATAAGTATTTTTAAAAATAATTTTATTCAAGATAAAATGGATGATAGACAAATTTTCACGTTAATTAATTAGAAAGAAAAAAACTAAAACTACTTAATTGAAATATGGATAAATAGAAAGCAACTATAATTGACTAAGGCAAAATACAACTCATACACTTTTGCATCTTGCACATTGAAAAAACTTAAAAAGTTGTGAATTATGCATTTAATGGTTTTACTATGCATTTAATAGCTTTGACATTGTTATCAAAAATTTAAATGAAAATGCAATTTAATAAATCACTTGTTGCATAATTAAAAAAAATGGTTTTTTATGTACGTAAATTAATTTTCATTCCTTCATTTAAATTTTGGATATTTTAAGTTATAATAAAGAAAATATTAAAATAAATCCTATAAATTATTTTTTTATTTAACAAATATTTTTAAGGTTGAATTAAGATGTTAAAATATTTAAATGTTATATTATTATAATTTAATTTATATTAAAAATTTATTTTTTATATATAAAATAATGATAAAAAATTTATTTAATAATTTCTTTAGCGTAAATATTTAGAAGGTCTAAAATTTATATTAAAATAATAACATTATAATACAAGAAAAAAAACATATTTAATAAAAAAATGAAAAGCTTAAACATAATTTAAAATATGGTAAAAAAATTCCATGAACATGGCTTACCCATAAGTGTCCTGAAGAAAATGATCTTGTTTTGTTTCTTTCTTTCTCTACTAATAAATCAATTCATTGATTTCCAATTAGTTTGGATTAGACGTGGCCCTACAATAGCACGAACACGAAGGTGCACATGTTTGTTTCATAGTTCAATCTCTCTTTTCTGGATATATTTTAATAAGTTTTATTCGGTTTTGGTGTGATTATCCAAACAGAATAGAGACAAAATAGGGAAATCAGAAACAGTTCCGAAGGCCTTAAACCTATTGGGTTGCATTGAAACCCAAGTAGATTTTGAGGTTTATGCAACCTCATCAAGTGTCCAAAGTGTTAGACTTATATTATAAAATGGGTCTTGTTGAGATAAAGTGATGATGATGCTTGAAGGTGCCTTTAACAAGACCAATCCCATGTTTTTGTAAGGTCCATTATTGCCAAAGTCTTGGTACTTCGTAGGAAGATTCTTTAGCATTCACAAGCATTGGACCTTAGTTAAGTAATTGGATTTTGTAGCATTACTTAGATACCTTTAACGAGGTACAAAACTTTTTTTTTTCTCAAATTATGTTTTGTAATTCAGCAAAATGTGTATATTAATGTTATCCAAAAGTTAATTTTTTCTTGCACCATATCAATTTTATTTATTTTTTTTTTTAAAAAAATCATCAGCAAAAGAGGATCATTGTATCAAGAAATCTCAGTTCACCGTCCTAAGATATTGTAAATTCGAATTCATCACATGGTTTTCAAGAAGAAAGTTTTCAAAATTGAATAAAAGAAACAACAAAATGCTAAAGAACCCGACAGAAACCAAAGCTGCATGTCATAGTTTCAAGCCTAAGCACCATATCAATTTGAACATATAATTTATTATTTTCAAATTTTTCAAAATTATAATTTAAATCCGTAATGTAAAAAATATATTTTGAAAAAAAAAATAAAACACAAAATCTAAAAATACATTAAAAAAAATGTCCAAGTTTCAGAAATCTAAATCCGAAAATCTACGAAAAATTCCTAAAGTATTTTTTTATCCATATTTTTTTTATTTAAGATCATTTACGTCATTTAATATAAGTTTTTTTATCACTTTAATAACGAATCAGGTTCAAGTTAAAATTGATATGGTGTAAAAAATACTGTACATAAAATATTTGTGAATGAGATCGTTCATTTATATTTAAATTTTATGTTTAATATTTTTTTGATATTATAATAAAATTATAATATTATCGGTTAAAGTTGAGTTTTTGTTGAAAACATATCATGAAAAATATATCATGTGGTATCATTATCCTTATGAATCTAACGGGAAATACTATGTTAGACTTGTTTTTAAAATATAGAACCAACATTAAAATATAAAATAGTGAGACAAAATTAAAAAACAAAAACATCGTACTCATAAATCTGTTCTATCTATCATCAACTCATGTGATAAAAATATTAGATACTATTTTTTTTTTATTGTAATCTTAAATCTCTTACTAATATATATATCACTAAACTTTATTTTTAGAAACTTCCTTCGCATGGATTACAATTGATCCAAATGGAACCAACGGCCCTAATGAGAGTAATAGTCCTAACCAGAAGAATTGTTATAAACATAACATGTGTTTCTCCCTTGTAAAAATGATATTCTATTATTTTTGTGAATATTTTAGAATTTCTTTTTCATGCTATAATCATAGTTTAATAATTAATTCCAATTTATAATATCTTTTAATAAGTACTTATCAAATTAAATTAAATATATTTAAATAAACATCTCTACAAATACTTAGAAAGAGTTAAAAAGTTAATTTTTTAAAAATTTATGTAAGTTAAACTACCAACCAACCGAATCAAATCGTTCAAAGTTTTGGAGAGAGAAGAAAACACAATCTAATAAAATATAACTTTTTGTGGTTAGTAATTTTTTTTTTTCTTCTGATTTTCAGTTGTGAAATTAGATTAATTCAATTTTAAAATCCTTATATGAGATTAGATTGTGAATTCAGAATATTCCTTTTTCCCAAGTCTTTAGTAGCTAGTTTGTTCCTAAATATTCTTCATGTAAAACATAACACGTTTAGTATATTTTACGTAAGTATATTTAAGTGTGAGAACTGTTTTGCAGGAAGATGAGTTTTCTTAAGAGGCTAAAACTCCGTTTTCATTTTTCCATAACTGCCTCATGTGCGAATATATTTTTTACTCATAATCTCAGCTAACTGAATGTATTTTCTTTTTCTCTCTACAAAAATTTATTCTATATTTCAAATAATTTTGAGAGTACTTTTCTAAGTATTTGGAGAAAAATGTAAAATAACAGTAATGCAACTAAGATCATTAACAAGATACAACATACTCTTAAATTAAAGCAATGTATGCTTATAAGAAGATGTCAATGAAAAATGTTTATAAAAAAAAAACTTTTCTTTTCCTTTTTTTTTTTTTTTATTTATGAGGTTTGGCTTTTAAAAAAAATTTTTTTTCTTTTTAATCAAGAAAGAATT
>Ga0123342_1003927_pt1 | contig 23326 bp, 19 predicted proteins | sample Turbeawhitnodule_FD_89960 | JGI IMG/M metagenome (GOLD analysis project Ga0123342, IMG submission 89960) | Root nodule microbial communities of legume samples collected from Mexico - Turtle bean Mexico white nodule | ecosystem: Host-associated > Plants > Roots > Nodule | place: Mexico: Nepantla... | reverse complement strand
TCTCAAGTGGCGGCAACTACACTCATCTTGAAGCCTTTCATCCTTCAAGTGGCGTGCACATCTCCAAGAGCTCCAACCACATAAGTTTCCTAGTTCTTTTCATCTTCTTCATCCATTTCCATTTCAAAACAAACTCTAAAACATGTCTTTAATGTTTCTTGTCTTTTCAATCGGTAGAACTATTTTGTTTTGTGTTTTTATTCGGTAGTTTCTTCTAGCTTGTTGTTCTTGTGGTTTTGGTTGTGTTTCCTTGTGTTTTAATCGGTTCATTTGTGTTCTTTCTTTGTTTTAATCGGTTCATATGCCATAATATGAGTTTCTATATGAGTTTGGCTTGGTTACTTGTGTTTGGGTGAGTTCTTGAATGTTAAGAACATTGATTCAATTCTTAAAAAGTGCCTAATCATATTCCAACTCTTGTTGAATCCATAACATGTCCATATCATATCTCTATCATGTTATTGGAATCATATCATCTAGTGACACTGAGAACAGTAATAGGTATTCTTGGGTTAGTCGTAGGTCGATATGTGGGGGTGGGGTTAAGTCTAGGTCGTCGCCTCCCATATCCCTAAGTGTGGCTGAGGATTTAGTTAGCCAAGATCATAACTATGAGTGGGTGGATAATCGAGTTAGGAAATTCTTCTAGAAATATCAACATCTTTCTATTCTTCATTCGTTTATCGAGAGTGTAAATATATTAATGGATGATATAGTTTCCTTGCACAGGTGTAAGGACTCGAACATTGTCTGTCTCAACCAAGGAGCATGATTTTTTCTATTTTTATTCTTGTTTAATATCAGATGTTCACGTCTGCTTCCTGTTCATGTTAGAAGTTTTGCAGATCTTAAATGTGACACACACTTAATTGAATATGAATGGTTAGACCTCGATAAAGGCCTTTTGGCTAATTTGTGAGGCTCTTAGTTTGAGGTCTACACCAAGGTTGTTTCTTCATTTTTATGGTACAAGATCGAGAAATCAAGTAGGGTGGTTGTCACTAGTCTTTCCTCCAATAACTGATATCATCGTCTCCTTCACCACATCTTACAAGAACTTAAAAAAAAAAAAATTGAAGTTGTGATCGGAGAGGAGTATCGTCCATACTTTTATGATGACAAAACTCCCAATTTCCATTTTATTAGACTAAAAACCTATTCACATGTGATCGAAGCCAATTATGACCGATGATGATTTAGAGATGTTATTTATCAATTGTTTAGTTTATGGTTTACATAATGAAGCTAGATCCTGAATTAGAGTGTACATGTCCTAATATCTTTTAAAATTTGAGTTGATGCTGAAATGAAGGCTGTATTTATTTAAAGTTGTGAATAATAATGGAGCCATGTTCAGTTTCATGTCTTTATGTTTTATTGTGCTCTATTTCTTTGACTTTTATAAAATGTTTTGCTGTGCCAGTCCTGATTCTGCTTACGCGGAGTATATATTTCTTTGACTTTTATAAAACCTAATGAGGTTTTTTTAAAACTAAAAATACATTTACACTATTTTGCTTTGATAATAAATGTAAAAATATTTTGAAATGGAATAAAAACCATTTCAACTTCCTTTTTATCAAATACATTTTATTTTGAAAAAAAAATAGTGTGGAAATAAAATTCCTACTGATTTTTCTTAAGAAAAAAGGATGAGAAATGAGCATAAAAGAAAAATACTAGCACAGTTAAGGTTGACTGTTGTCCTTCATGGGAGTGGCCCGCCATACTTGAATAATTGAATGTGACACAAAATGTGAAGGAATTTGAAGCATTGGAGATTAGATGTGTCTCGGGAGAATGGTTCCCTAGAAAGTAAAACGTTTTTTAAGAGAATTTAAATTTGGAGAAAAATCTGAGAGTGGAAAACCAATAATTTGGAAAAAGAAGAATCTCTACAACTTTGAGTTAAGAGGGAATGGGTAGTAAAAGACAAAATAAATGTTACATGAAATATTTTGATGCATTTGTAAAAAAATTGGATATGTTACCTGAGTTGATTGAGTTAGATAATGAAGTTGAATCTTAGTTGAAGTTTGTTGATCTAATTAGAAAAGGAAGTTGGTGAAATAGTTAGTGACATATAAAGTAAGTTGAAGAGAGAAAGATGTGAGAGGATGAATTGAAGAAACGTAAAGGTGTTTGTGGGATGAAAGAGAAAAGGAAAAGGAAAAGGAAAGAGGGTAATTAGGTATTGAGCATTGAGCACTAACACGCAACTATCCATAATGAAGTTATTAGGCTGAGGGATCACTCAAAAGACCAGAAAAGGAGAAAAAGAGTTCGGATGGGTTTTGAACAAAAAGAGAAAGGCGGAAAGAAGAAGTGAGAGAAAAATGAGGAGGTGAAAGTGAAAATAAAAGGAAAATAGAAAAATATACATTATTCACCACTCTTTGTGTTTACTAGTACTAGTAGTAACTAGAATAAAATAAACAACTCTTTTCTGTTACATTCTCTTCTCTCATCAACGCTGGAAACGCACCGTTTCACCCTCTCTTAGCGGCGCGGCTTGCCAAGCCGAAGCCGCAATCAGAGGCCGGCTGTGCCAACCCAGAGTCAAACACCCTTGATTTTCTTCCACGCAGTAACCCTCGGCTGAGAAGAGAGTCAAAAGCATGCTGGCTTGTTTGTAAGCGTTCGAACCCAAATGCAAGGGCCTCAAGCCGGCCTTAGCCAGCCGCTCCCTCCACTTTGCCAGCGGCTCGTGCCGCTCCACTCGCGCCGGTCCCTCACAGCACACCACGTTGCAAATCTCCCTCTGCAGATACATCTCGGCGAGACCCTTGTCCGGCTCCACCGAACACGCTTCCAACGAGTCGAAGACGGTGGAGTAGTAGTGCAGAGCCTCCGTGAACCGTTCCAGAAACCCCTCCCCGTTGTGGTTCGCTTCCTGCTCCACAACCGTCACGATCTTAGGGTTTAGACTTCGGATCCACCCGAGAACCGCATCGATTCCCGAACCAAGCACGCGGTGTAGCTGCATGATCGAGTTCACTGCCACCGCCTCCTTCGGACTCACCTGCAACATCCACGGCTTCACGTCCTCCAGCCGCCACGCCGCTACTCCGCGGAACGTAAAACGCACGTTCACCGAATGCGCCAGCTCCGCCAGCCGCGCGCCGATCTCGCGCAGTGTGTCTCGCTCGTCCGGCGAGGGAGGTCCCACGCCGGTCAGCCTCAGCGACGGCGGACCTCCCGGGCGGAGCGCAAGCGCTTGAATGAGCGCCGGCCACTGGAGCCCCTGCATCAGGTTGAAGTCGATGACGTGGACGCAGTCGTGGCCGCTGAACGCCTCCAGGATCGCCTGGTTCGCAGTGAAGTGCGCGAACTTAAGGTACGGGCAGGCCTCGTAGTAGTGGTGGTAGAGAACGTCGTTCTCGTAGGGGGAGGTTGTGAACGCAGCGTTTTGCGGAGACGAGATTCGGCGGCGCAAGGCGTCGATGAAGTAGCCGGCAACCTTTCCGATGCCGCAGGAGGTGTTCACGTGAGCCAGCAGGGCCTGCATGCTGTCGATGAGGGAGCCAGCGAATGCGAGGTCACCACGTTGCACAGAATCCGCACACGTTATGAGTGTGTGAACGAGTCTTATCCCGGAGTCTTCTTCGACCGTGGTTACCATCCCCAGTTGGCGGTTCGGATCCGTGGGCAAATCGGGTAGGTCAGAAGACAGATCGTAGGGCAACGACACGGTTTGGTCCAGCTCGGAGAGAAGCGTGTCAACCCAGGAACCTAAACCTATGTTGGAGGGATCGTAGAGAAGTGCGTCGGAGACTACTTGAGAAATGTCCCTGGATGAGTTGACAGTGTTGATGGCGTTCTCCAAACGCTCCATATTCTCAGCCACTTGACAGAGCTCTGATGAGCGGACTTTGTAGCCCAGCCCCGCCAGCTGCCCGTCCATGTCCCTGGTCTTGCTTTCGCTGGAACTGCCGTTCATTTTGAAGGATGAAAGCTAACAAAGGAATTTAATTAATTAAATATTCAATTTGGTACTGACTGAATCAGGTTTTGTTGACATGGGTGAGAGATTTAAGTTATTCAGTTAGGAGGAGAGTGAAAAGTGAGTGATGAAAAAGAGGGAGGGAAAAGGAGAGAGAGCAAAGAGAGAAAGTGAAAGAGAAAGAGAGAAAGGGATGTGTGAGGAAATTGACGGAGAAGCTGCCTTGTATAATGTATGAGGATGATGCGTTACTAGTTTGTGTTGAGTAGCTATCCGCGGTACTAATGCATCAAATTGATAGATACTACTGCTAATATAATTTCTGCCCTTTTTTAAAAGGTACCCCTAATGTCGCGGTAACGTGCCTTCGATTTTTAGTACCTTAAAGGTGCCAACCTGCCCTACATGCTCTGCTCCGCTCTTCCCACTCTCATCTTTGGATTTGAGAGGGGCATTCACGCCAACATAACAGCTGATACCCTTTGATCATCACCAACCTGGCATGCTTGCTAACCCGGTATAACTCTAGATTCATTTGCATCACTCTAGATTTTAAAATTGAATTCCATGTATTTATTTTAAGTAGGTTTAGATTATTAGACTGTGTTCTTTTTTTAGCTCCAACTTAATTTAGTGGTATCATTATTTTAGAAGTAAAAATATTTAATACATAATCTTTTGTATAATGTGATATTTATTTCTAATAAATTTATTTAATATAAAATATAATATAATACATTTTTTTATCTCTGATTTATTTATAGAAAATATTATAATTAATACATTTGTATTAAAAAGTTGGATTGGTCAGGTTCTGTTTCATTTATTAGATTTTTTTTATCCATACAAGGGAATTTAGGTGCTATGCTTTAGTAATATTTATATATTTTTTTCTTTCTAGCCTATTGAACTGTTTATTGTGCTGTAACTGTGAGGTTTATTACTTAAAAAGTATATATTATGGTTAATCAATCAAATCAATGATTTAGAGGATATCCTTTTTTTAATTTTATCAGCCAGAGATAAACAGATTCAAAGCAATTAACAAAAGTATTTGAAGGTTGGGCTTAAGCCCTTCAATGTAGCCAACACTAGTTCCTCACTATTATAAAAGAAAGTACATATGAACTACAGTAGTACATGGAGACAGTTGAAATTTTTAGTTAATACATCATATGGTTCTTAGTACACTCAAGTAATAAGAAAGGTAATGTCTGCAAAAAATGTATACAGTTTTTTTTTCTATATGTTCTTCATTCACTTATTGTATAGTATTAGGACCCCAATTATTCAGTTTCCTCATCCGTCATAACCAGATAGGAGAAATGTGGGGTGGTATGAGGCCATGAAAAAATCTACAGAAGCTAAATGTAGGTATACTGATCAAACTATTAAGTCAAATCCAGGATTGGATGGAATAGTTGCATTTGAAGGAGTTCACCCCACTGATATGAGCAAAAATATCTGAGGAATCAACCATGTCATCTTCATCTTTCACAACTATCTGCAGGGTTAAAAAACTGAATCAACAAATAATTGAGAAGGTACAAGTAAAAGAAATTTTGTTGTTTTTCACTTGGGCAAGTTGAATGGAAAGAGCTCTGTTAAGGGTTTAATAAATGGATGAGCCTTGGAAATCTTACTTCTTCTTCGTCATCATCTTCATGATTGCTACTTGTAGTTCTATTGGTTTCTCCAAAGTCATCATTCTTTGCAAACCTTCCTCGAACCCGAGGTCGGCTATCTGCCAGAGTTTTGCGGCAGGCATACTGCATATTTGGTTGCATCGTTAGTTGAACTGGGAAGCATGCAATATGAAGTGCTTTATAGCAAGGAATACCTTACATATATATGCAAATGTCACATCATAAGATTTTAATTTTGTTTGACGATGAGGCTGTTTTGAAGACGGCAAGGAACTTGAGTGTACCTTAATTTTCTTGCTGAAGTTTCTTTCATTTCTTTTCTTCATGTATCTATTGATCTTTTCTTTCCTTTGCTCAACAGAAAGTTTTCCAACCTTGAATGAGGAGTCCTCTAAGTTTGAGATTTCAGGTGTTAGAGTGGCAGAACTACCACCCCCGGAAACTAGTTGCTGACTCTCAGTACCAAGTGCCTAGGAAATAAATTACAAACAAAATCAGTCACTCTCCTGCTCAGTGCAAAGGACAATTGGTCATTCGCAGACTATCATTAACTTGGTTAGAGGTTCTGGAAAGCGATATGCTAAAAGAGCCACTCATGAAGTGGGTCTTCTCTGACAATGATGCTGGTTGTTATCAATTTTTGTGGAAAGTTGTCATTCCACTCTGACTCGTGCTACTAGCTAGCCCAGATTTTATTCTCTACTTTTTACAGGTGAGAATGAGATTATAAAGCGGTTGATATGCTAGCTACTGTTTTGATGGATATGGGTATATATTCTACGGGGCATACAGCTTCTTAGAAATTTGTGGGCCATTATCTTTCGCAAACTTTTCACCTCGTGTAATGCCCCTCTTTATTGTTAAGAAACTTACTGCTGCAATCTTTCAAACTAGAAACCTGAAAGAGCAAGCTTATAGAATAACTTAGCATTAAAAATAAATAAATAAAAATCCTTGGACAATTGACTTCCTTTTCTCTCATTTCTGAGCATATTGAACATTTGAACTGAACACTTTTTATTTGGATGGCATTGTTAACAAAAGGCAATGACGGAGAATTTTACTAAAATAGTTTGAAAATCATACATACCTGAAGGTCTGGAGGGTTAAACACCCGCTGAATTGAATCTGTACAATACATTCTTCCATTTTCTCCTTGGTATTCCAATTCTTGTGTCTGAAGTTCGGAACCAAGAAGAATGTTCCCACCAAAATATCCAGAACTATCAGTTGATAAGGCACTAGTAAGGGGACCAGGAGGCATGTATGGTTGCATGCCAGGATTGAGATAAGTGCAAGGAGATGAAGGGTTGAGAGGCACATAAGAAGGAACAGAAGATATGCAATCCTCTTCAAAAACAGAAGGTAATGGAGCCCCCATAAGGGGAGGCGCAACTGGGTCAGTGGGATACTGAGAGAAGCCCTCCACAACTGAAAATGCTGGTAATTGGACCTGAGGCTGCACTGAAGAGAAATCAAACTGTTCTTGCTGGGATGTCACTGGGAGAAATGGAGGAACATTGAAAGATGGAGATAGTGAGAAGTCTATGGAGGCAGAGATGTCATTGTCAATTTCTTCTTGGGAGTCAAAGATAATAGACAGGTTACTACTGTTGGTTGTGTTGTTGGTGGTGGTGGCGGTAGTGCTAGTTGGCGTTGTGACTGTGTTGCTATTGCTATTCAATTTATTTTCTACATCTACAGTTAAAGATTTGTTTGTTGTGGCATACGAGGAGTTCTCCTCATAGCAACAGTTTGAGCTGGAAGTAACCTCAGAATTTGGCAAAGCCTCTGGGAAAAATTCAGCGTTACAAAGTTCAAAAATTCGAGCACTAAGAGGGCTTGAAATTTCATCCTGCACCAAGTGATATAAATACAATCTAAGCATCATGACTACGAAAAAAAAACTACTAAACACATTGATAACAACATTTTGATAGACCCTTTATAAACAGTCAGAAGACTGATTCTACACCAGTTGTTTTCCCTTATGGGACGGCTATGTGATCTTATCAGACTCGTTTCTATCAGCAAAGGAGGAATTGGGATCAAGCCTACAATGATCAGACTCTAAACTTTCAAAAAGATAATATTCTCTGTTATAATCGGTCAAAAGTTTGGTTTAATGCATGTCTTCATCAAATAGTGTGAGCATTCTGAAGTGAATAAGTAACACGCGTACAAGCATAAGGTATGTTCATCACTCTTTGTCAGGAAATAAATTAAATAAATCAACGTACAACACCCTATAATGAAGAACTCCAAATACAGATTTGGTTGATTGTGTTTATATATGGTCATGTTCAGATAATGAGTTCTACAAGAGGGTTGGCTTTTTTTGGAACATGAAAAAGATGGGCATTTATGCCTTAATGTGACTATACATGTATGTTTGTAACAAAGAAGGAACCTCATCCCATGCTACGTTGTGTTCTTCGGTGTATGGAAACTGATTTAATGGGGATTAAAAGGCACTTAAAAGGAACCCATAATGCTACATGTGAATTGTTCCGTAAGTCCCCTCTCCCTCTCAAACTGAATAAGAATTTCAAAATTGGCAAATGGACAAACACAGACAGGTATGTGTGTGTGTGTATATATATTCCCCAATAAACGAAAGCTACGTTTAAATGGCTATCACACTGGAAATCATACAGAAATTGATATCACTTTGCAGTTTACAATGTTACCCTTAGAAAATGACATTTTGGTGAATGCCATTGTCTGGGATTTGATAGGATAATATTAAAAAAGGGATAAAGCCTAATAATTATTTGGGAATCTCTAATTATTTTTTCTTATTGCTAGTCAATAAGCATTATGCTCCCCAACTATGTAAATGGAGAGAAAGGAAGACGTTCTTCCCTACAAATTGGCAGGGAAGCCTAGAAAAGAATATTAGAAAAAAGAGTTGTAGATGTCTGGAACAGGTAATGATGTATATTAGCTTTAATGTTATTATTAGCAGTGGGAAATAATATATGAATCTTGCAAGAAACAGAATGAAAGAAGCGATGATATGATTGATGCATGCATGCATTAAGATGGGAGGTGATTTGGAGTGGATGGAGGTGTTTACAATGGGGAGTTGCTGTTGCGGTTCGGCCTTTGGTGGCAGTGGCTGATCAAAAACATCCTGCAACATGGTGTATCCCCTGGCAAGAGGCAATGAAGCCAGCCCAGAAAGTTAAGAAAATAGAAAATGTAGACAAAAAGGTATATGTGGAGAGAGAGATGATATATATAATTGTACTATGAAGTGCAAAATGTGGGAAAATGGTGTTGTGAGACACGTGTGTTGGAGAGTAAAACATGTGCAGAAGGAGAGTCCATAGGGAAGAAGGGAGAGAGAGAGAAAGATGAGTGGTTAGTTAGCTAGGATGATGGAGAGTATGAGGGTGTCAAAGACTGAAAGAATTAGTTATGTTGATATATAGGGCCATTCTTAAGGCGTCAGCCTGGCGTCAACGCGAGATACACGCTGGCCCATTCATTCACTGCAACCCTCTTCCCACTCTCCTGTCCTCACTTGGATTTTCTGTTGACCAAGCCTTATACTATTATAATAAATATTATTCCTTTCCCTTTATCATATAACATCTTATTTCTAGCTTTCTTTAAAACTTGCACCAAATTATAAATATTTCTAATTATCTATGCATTACAATTTTTTCATTCAACACATTCATTGGGTCGCTTCTTTAAGTAAACATTTCACTATATGAACTTAATGCCCTCATGTGCATTGTTCATTTGTTGCCATATAACAAAATCTTATTTGTTCGTTTCTTGAAACATTCCACATTCCATGCATGTCAACTAAATTATTTGGTGATATTTAGGCACTCCTTAATTTCTTTGCACATGTTCTGTTTTTTTTTTCTCCACTTAAATGTTCAATACCATGTAATGGGAGAATAATCAGAGGAGGAACCTTACTCTCTATATTACAGAATGACTAGTTAATTGGCTACATTTTACATATATCTCTATAAGAAAATTTGACATTAATTCACAAACAATCATAGTATATTTAGGTATGGGGTTTGGCATAGGTCTTGGCAGATACAATTCGAAATCATTATAAATTTTTAATTAATCTAAAGAAGTTGAAAACTAATCAAATTGTTTAAAGTATACTGTTATCAGTTTTTTTTTTTTTATCTTGAAAAATTAAGAGAAGTTCATGTCTTAGTTTAAGAAAGAAAAAAGCTTTCAGATTTAGTAAGTATTTATAAAGGTATTAAATTTACCTCATTTCAAGAAAACGGATCAAACTCCAATAATTAATTTGTCGAGATTTTGTTTTATTCTAATTGATTAATTTTTATGATTATTATAATTTTTAATTAAAATTGAACTCTTTTATTTAGTCTATAGTAATTTCAGAAAATTACTTTTAGATGAAACCAATTAAAAAATAACATCAGTTGTAATATTCTAACAGTTTTATTATTCTATTCCCCTGTAATCTCAGTTAACCTTCTCTTATATAGTTAATAGAAGTTTTCGTGTAGCATTAACAGTAATGCAACAAATATGTCCTAGTGTGGACGTAGGTGAAGAACGGTTTGATCTCTATGAAATTTTGGTAATGTCTTCAAGTAAAATATTATTTGTTCATTATCAGTTGTTCCTATGTTTATGTATTTTCTTGGAAACATATTTGGAAACTCCATTTACTAGTCGAAGTTAGACACTTTGCTTATTGTTGGGTAGATTTTTTTTCTTGTTATTCAAACCTGTTGAATAGACGTTGAGATGACTTGTCTCCTCTACTAAATGAAACATAGGAACATTTATAAAAATAAGATGGCAACTTTTTTCGCACCATATCAATTTTAACATCCATCCTGTATCTTTTAAAATTTCTAAAATTATTCTTATTCCGGATTTGAAAATTCAGAATTTAATAAACATAATTCATAATTCAAATATTTCCAAAATAGGGTTTTGAAAGTTATCTACATCTTCTTTTTATTTAAGATTATTTTCGTTATTTTGTAAAAATATTTTTACCATTTTCAATAGGTGCGTGCAAGTTGGAATTGATATGGTGCACCTTGCCAAATAAGATGATCACAATCACTGGTCCATTATGGTTGGAGACCATTTGGGCTTGACCAACAATGATTTTGAGTGACAACTATAAAAGGAGGCAAATTCTACCTCCACCTCTATACTTTCCTGGTGTACCTCTCTATATTAATTATAAAAGGTTAAATATAATTTTTTTTAAAACTTTAAATTCAAATGTTTAAATAACCTCAGTTGCACCCGTTATCTTATCTTTAAGTCGCATATCTCCCTTTCAGCACTTTTATTCTTTTTCAACATAATGTTTAAGAAAACAATTATTTGAGTAGGTGAGAGATTTGAAAAAAAAATCATTATATTCAACGTTTTCTAATACTATTTTTTTTTAGGTTTTGTTTCATACCTTACTGATTTATTTCTAGATTGTTTAGTATAACTGTATTTTTTTTTGCCTTGTAATGATATTTTTTAATAATATACAACAAAAATGGATGCATACCAAGCATGGGCGTGCATTTTTAAATAAAACCTTGAAACTAAAATACAAAATAAAAAACGTGTAAATTTAGTAATATTCAATGCATTTTTAATAAAAACCTTGTTCGGTTATAATTTTACATTTGAATGGCTTACCAGCATTTAACCACCCAAAGTAGAGCATACCCAAATTAAATTGGAGGGAAAAGTTTTTCAACACTAAAAAATAAAACGAAATCATTATAATTTGCTGAAAAGCTCATTGTAAAACGGTTGAAAGTGCAAACAAATAAAAAGAGACAGGAAAAAAGATTACCTGATAAACAGATCAAACATGAGTAATTAAATTTTAGTACACTCAATCAAAGGTTTAGAAGTCAATTAAATTACAAAGTTGTCAGATACGGTTAAGTCATGTGGCCAGCGTAGTGGCACTTGTTGATGTTGAATACATTGGAGAGCGTAGTGGCACTTGTTTAAACCATCACCAAAGGACTTGCCTCTAATTTGTTTAGTTTGTCAAATCAAATTACTGAGGTGCAAACTTCTCATGTTGTATACCTGGCCTTCTACGTAATGCATATATTGCATGTAGAATAATATCTTTGTGTTTCTTGGTAGCTCAGTGAGTGGATTCCCACCTCATATTCTACTACACAACCTTGTGTTCAGACCATTTGGCTTTCACAAACCCAAACTTTAAAAAAAAATGGAATTTCAAGCAAAATATACTACTATAACAATTTGGAACATGCCTGAGAGTAGGTACATCAAATTCATCAACAGCTCAAGGCTAAACTAAACTACATCCAGACAGAGAGAAGAAAAGTAGAAGAGAGAGACGCTTCTTTTGGACATCAAACAAAAGTATCTTAGCCTTGAAAAGGGGAAGCATGCGCAAAACCCCACAGCTGCACATAATAGAAATGTAGTGAATAAATCTACATGAACCAATAAAAAAATGTGGAACAATAGGTAGCAGAAATAAGCAATGGACAAAATCAATGCATGCCATATACTGAACTACAGCAATGGATACGTTTATGTAATGCTTAATTTCTTGGTTGCCCATCTAGCTTGGGCTTGGAAAAATTAAAACAAAACAAACCCACTACTGCATCCAAATTTGGGTATCATGTATACCTTGTAATTTATTGTAACTTGTAAGCTAGAAAACAAAGATTGGTAGTGAGAGTATTACCTCGACATTCTTCAACTGAAACTCTGGACTGTGAGCAAGACACGAGTTTCCAAACGTTTCACTTGGTCCACTAGTTCCAGATAACCTTTTCAACCAAAAGGATGCATTCAATAAGAGAATCCACTACTGCTACTTCAATAACAATTTAAATGTACTGGAACAAAACTAAGCGACATTATTAAATTTAAATACTTACAAATCTTCTTCTAAGGATAAAGCATAACTACCCCCACCACCAAGTGCAAGTAAATCGTTCACACACATGCAGTAGTATCGGTTGACACCTGCCCATACAATTACAACACAAGTTCAAGGAAACTCGAGAAAACAAACATCTCGTACAAATAATAAAAGTTAATAATGTATACCATGAACAAAGATAATTTATTGTTCCTGCTATAGAAATAGAGTAAAGTAGTAAGGACTCCAAATGGTTGTAATTTTTATCCCCTAAATAGCCTAACTAGTCAATTCTCAAAACTTTAGACACCAAAACATCTATCATATCTGATTGTCGTGACAAATTAATATCATCCTTTCTTCCTTTCCTTACCTTCTCTTCCTATGTGTAAACTGAAAATCCCTATAAGTGAAACAGTCAAAACAAATTGATATTCTCGTGGAAAAACACCTTTTCCAAAAGAAACAATTCAAAAGGTCTTTTTATGATCATAAAAGCACATGATCATCATTGAATAGCTCATATTTGTAAAATACTAATTCTGCAATGATAATGAATAGTCATATTTGCAATAAGTATAAAAAAAGACTCAATGATTCCATTGATCCCAAACCTTTCTAAATTGCTACATAAACTAGAAGAGGACATGCAAGAGGTGATAATGAACCAGTCATTCAATAGGATTCATCTATATTTTACTAACAAAAAGATTATTCTTATGTCAAGCTTACATGCTTCCACCTTATCAAATCCAGGTCCTAGTGATAACTGAAATACCAAAATTAAGATAATGTATTTAACCTTAAAACACATGTAAATTTCACTCTAGCTTATACGAACCTGTCCATTTGTTCACAAGTCAGACAATGCATCAATTTAAGACATTTTCCTAAGTTCCAAGAAATTCCTACCAAAAAATTATGCATTTAAATGATGAGAATCCTTACCAGTTGGTAGAAACAGCCTCGGCTGACCATATACAGTTGTAAAGACAAAAGTTTCATTTGTTCCCTGTGACCACAGTACACAAAACAAAATCATACTTCAAGATGAAGAAGTGCCTTCACAAAGAAGCAGTATCCATGAAAAAAGATAGTTGACATACTTGATATTTTCGCTTTGCTGTAGGTTTCAAGGGACACTCTAGCAGCCCACCAAACACAGCACCTTTCATATCTCCGACGATCTAATAGTTTTTCATAATTTACAATAATTCATTGTTAACAAAAGAACTACACCTTGATATGCAGATGAAATATATACTGGAAAATAGTTCTGCAGGGTTGACATACCAGCAAACCAGGACATGAAAGCTCAGCACTCTTGCGAATAAGTGTTCGAAGTGATACTCCATGTTTTAACGTACTGCCCTTAATATAAAGAAAAAATGTCGTATCAATATTTCAAAGCAATAGCAAATTATTGTTCAATGCATAAACCAAAACCTACAGAGAAAAGTTACCTATAAAGTAAGACCCATTGGCGTCCTTTCACTATATTAGGGAGGCATATTTCCAAAAATTCATACAATGCAGGGGATATAAAAGTGGAGTCATCACTAAGATTGAGTCGAGACTTCTTTGAAGTATTTGGCGTTTGCTGCTCATTTGCTTCCTCAAAAACCTCAGAACTGCTACTGCTCTTTCTAAAGGTAGGATCTTCATTATTATTATTATTACTATTATTATCATTACAATCTTTCACTAGGTCCATAGGACAGTCCACATAGCTATCCGATGGAACATCCTGATAGTCAAAATTCCCATAATTATATCCAGCAGAAGGTGATTTATTCTCATTTTGATACTTGCTTGTCTTCGATCCATCAAAGCTGATCGAAGGGATAATGTACGATAAATATGAAGACACAGGTTTATCCTCTTGAGAATATGGACTATCCTGTGCCAAATAAAAACCTCATATCAAATATAAAAGAACAAGCAAGGTAAGGTGGTTCTTTTTCTAACTGGGATATGTAGAACAAATTAGTACAATGCTCCTATAATGCATGCCATTTGTACTGGGAGCATAAAGCAGTGACATAGAAAATATATTAAACTTGGCCATGCACCTAAATTTGAAATTTAGTAACCCTACAGATAATGCAAGCATACTCCAAACGAAGTTTGCCATCCACTTGAAAATTCAATCTATCTTCATGATATAATACAGATAGACAAAGAGAAGGGATCATTTTCCTGGTTCATTTCCTACCCATCGAACAAAATAAATATAATGCCCCAAAAACCCACGGCCATACCACATATAACATATGCTACCAAAGACACCTAACAGAATAATACTAACCATTGGTAATGTATACAGGCCATAAAACATAATTCTTCATGTGAATACAAAACAGTAAAAAACCCATATACTCGATTACAATTCAAATTGAAAACAATATTCAGCTTTCAACTATTAATGAAATGAAACAACACGAGTCTCTTTTTTTTCCCTCTCCTACCATGTCTCTTCGGTGCATTTGATTGAAAAACTCAAAACCGTGATGAGAAATAATGAAGCCAACTTAATCCAGATTCAGATTTTGCACACGTACAGATCAGATTGAAGATTGAGGGCAAAGATTACGGAAGCGTGTGTGCAAGAACAGAATAAGAGTGCCCACCACACCAAGCTCAGATTTTTATTAATGGTTCATTTAGTTGAGAATGAGAGCACGATAACGAATAAGCAAATGCAGATCATGGGAAAAGGAATACCTGGGGCGAGGAGGAGTTGGGGAAGAGATGGGACAACTTCTGCGTAACTTTGTCTCTGAAAGAATGCATTTTGAAGAGGCGTGTTATGAATGCGATTCCATGGAAGAGAAAGGGTTTGTCTTGTATTGAAAGGAATGAAGAGAATTGGGAATGAAAGGAGTATGAGTCGGTGGTGACAGAACACGACAACAAAGAAACAGGTGAAAACAAGCCCAAAACGTAAATTAAGCAAAATTGATTGGTTGACGGAACAAACCTGACAACGTTAAATTCATATTAATCTTCACATTACACCAATTTCTTCAATATTTTCATGCCTTTTTTTTTTCTTTTTCTAATCGTTACTCCACTATTTTTTATTTTCTCTTAATTACTTATGTTGCTCCTATAAGTTTCAATTATATAAATTAATTTCTTTAAATTTTATTTATATAATATGGATTTTAATTATATTTGTATCTTCTTAATAGATGAAAAAATTACCAATATAAGATATACGTTGATGGCAAATGCATATAATTTAAATTGAAGTCAAATTACTACGGAATAAACAATTTTACAATTATTATTACTATTATTAACATTATTAATATATAGGTATAGTAATCTAATGTATATAAATTATTAAAAGTAGGGTATAAATAAGTCAATATTTTATATAAATAGACAAGATCATTTTAGTGATTGAAAAATATGTAAACTAATTACTCTATATCTCAATCTCCTCATAATAATATTGATAATATTAGTTTATAATTGGAATAAATATAATAATAGTAATATTAATATATTCTTTAAGGTTACTATTTTATTAATATATTTATTATCCATCAATAATATTAGTATATATTTATTTTCCACCTATAATATATTAATATTATTAGAGTTAATGTTTTATTAATAATATTATTAGCACTAGTGTCAGACAATTGAGATCTACTGCTGATATTGAACATCTAATTTACACACTTTGATCATTAAAATTTATCCGTATATCATATATTTTCAATTGACTTAATAATTTATAAAAGTAATTGCATATTTATATCTTATTTTAAATTATTTATATTTATTAAATTATCAATTAATTTATTACTATTTTAGTGTACTAATAATGTTAATGATACTACCAATATTAATAATACATAATAAACATAAAATTGTTAATTTAGAAGTAGATAATATATACATACAATATATCTGTTTAGTAAATTATCTTTTTATTTATTATATTATTTGTTTATTATATTATTTGTTAAGTATTTATTGAACACGGAGTTTAACTTTTTTTAATATATATATATATAAGTTTGGTCATTCCTTAAAAGATCATTTTATTCATTATTCTTTTAAACTATTTCTGAGTTTTCATTTAGATATTATTTTCATATAAATTGAGATTCAGTATACATATTTGGGTTAAAAACTGTTTTCATTCTAAATTCGTTACTTTCTTACGAATTTATTTTATTTTAAAAGTAATACGAATTTTGTTTTAATGTATGTTAAATTTAAAATAGTGTTAACGTGTGTTAGTTTTTTTTATTACTTTCACAACCGTGGCGCAAAATGAAAGAAGTGAGAATTGTGTCAATATTGTAAACAACTGAAATATGTTTTTGATTAATGTATTCTAGAAATAATTAAATATGCTCAAACATGGTGAACTTAGCAGAATTTCATATTGTTTGTTGGATTTTTAATGTTGTTTCTCTCTTGTATTTTCAAAATTCATTGATTTTAGTAAATTAAAAAAATAGTTTTTAATATATTTTAAAATATTAAAATTGATGTAGTTTGAAAGTATAATAATTTAACAAAGAATCCAGTTATCATCTTATTCTAGTTCGTCAACTCAGTGAAATTTGTTTAATTTATAAAAAATAGACTATTTTTGCTTTTCATAGAAAAATTATTTCAAAAACCCATCAAATTAAATACCACCTCGCACCTTGTCACTAAATTATTCATTAATTTTAATAATAAACAGACATTGTGTGCTCCATCTGATTTATTTTAGGTTAATACATACTATTTATCTTTTAGGAGCTTTTAGTCAGAGATAATTTTTTTATTTTTTCAAGAATCTCAAATTGAATTAGTACATTTCTCATTTTATTCTTTAAAAAATAATTTTAAACAATCTTTTGACACTTTAAAGAACATGATGAAAAGAGGTAAGAATATAATTTTTGAATTAAATAGTTATTTAATGAAAAATATTACATTACTCTTATTAAATAATCTGACGTACTAATAAATTAAAGATTTTAGTAAAACTAAAATATTTTTATTTTTTATTTTCTAAATAACTCTATTAATACTTTTAACAAATTAAACAAAACTTTAATATTTTTTAATAACTGTAATTCTTCTTGAAATAGTTACAATTTTCAAGAATTCTAGATTGAGAAAAAATTCTTATCATCAAACAACTGAGTGTCGGTTTAGGATTTAGAGTTTATAAAAAAAAAAAAAAAGTCTATTTACTTTCACCTACTCCTTTGCCTAAAGATTTAGTCACTTCTTCTGTAAAAAAAAAAAACATAATTATAACAGAATCACAAATATAATATAATGAAGAATGTGAGCTCAAATTATTAAATATCTAATTTCAACACTTATCCATCAAAGATGGTATGTGACATTGACATCAATTAAAATAAGGATTAACTCCTTCTAAAAAGTTAGTATTATATTTGGAAGAGAGACTAATACGTGTCAACAATTCAATATGTCTATGTGATAATTATATACTTTTGATAGAGATTTCTATGACATAAGTGATTTTCATACTTATATAATTGAGTATTGATTACTTCCATCCTTAGTTTGTATAAAACTATTCACTACATGTTATTTTTTATATCACTAAAATTTGGTGTTAATTTTTCTTAGGTATTTAACGAAATCTTACATTGAATAATGTTTGAAAAATTAGGAAACTATTATAAATCAAAAAGTTGATTTTAGGGTTGACATCACAATTTAATAAGTTTGTTGGTTTTACAATGAACTTGAGTAGTTGTGTGTGAGTGTACAATTTTATCTTTATAAAAGTTGTATGAGCCATTTTCAATTTTCTCTTGATAAAAATTGCATGTTGAGTAATTTTGTTCAGTTTATGTATGTAGGTCTTGATGTGTCAAACTACGTTAAATTTATTTGTGTTTTTATTTTTATATTTTTATGTGGGTATGTTTCTATAATAGATTATTTCGTATGATTTCCAATACATGGGATAATTAGATGGGATCTTGTCATTGGTTGAGTATAAATATATTAATTATCGTACAAGTATTAGGGATTACACCATGTGAGACTTTATATGGTATAAGATGAAAGACACCTCTTTGTTGGTATCAAGATGGTGAAAATGTATTGGTAGGACCAGAGTTTAAACTACCAAGGATGTCCCACTAATACAATATCAAATGAGGACTTTTCATGACAAACAAAAGTCATATGCAAATAAGAGAAAGAGATCCCTAGAATTTGTAGTAGGTAACCATGTGTTTCTGATGAAAAAAAAGAGAAGGGATATTGTACTGGACCAGAACGCTCAGTGCTCGTTGGTCGGAGCTCAGCATCTGCCTCAGATAGGTCAGCTCGGCTTTTGGACCAGGTTGATGGGCCATGTGGTTGGGCTCAAGATGTGTGTGTTAACTCTTTTCTGTATACTTAAACGACCCTTGTGTGCAAGGCCTAGGCGGTCAGCAAGGGGTAGTAATGGACCTAAGGGTACGCTTAGTGCGTATGGGTCTAGTACGAGCAAAATATTTTCTCTAAACCTAAGACCATGTGTGCTAGGGCACGATGAGTTAGGTTGCATGTATGATGCGTAGCGTCTCGCCGAGGGTGCCTACGTAAAACAGATTAGACTCTTAATGCTGGTACATGAGTTGGTACTCTAGTGATTATTCTGTTGAGATTTTATGCACTCTAGAGGGAAAAAATTTTGTTCAGTTACGGCGCTAAGAGAGTGTGCCCTAAAATAGAATATCTTCCAATTTACATATGCTTTCCGTTGAGATGATACTCTCGTGATGGAAAGTTGTTACAAGAGGTAGGCTATAAAAGGGACTTGAGATCCCAGGTAAAGGTACGCTGTTTCTAAGACTGAAACTAGTTACTTCTTGTTTCTTATAAGCCATGTATTGACTTGATCATCGGAGTGCAATCAACAGGTAGTGGACCCTCTGTCTCAACGGAGCCGCATTCCGATGTTCAAAGGGAAGAGCAGATTCCAACAGAGATAGACAGAGCTAGAGCCTGGGATTGAGGTCAACCGATGACTAGGTTAACTGACAAGAACATTTGACGCCCACCGTGGGGCGCAATAAAACCAGGTCCCACCCGCAATTGTGCTCAAGCTTTTAGGCGTGAAGAGGAATACGAGGCAAGGTCTGGTAGGACCAGAAGGGAATGACAACCCCTCCCTACAACAGTTCATGGAGACCGTTAGCGCCCTTCAAGAGACAGTGGCGGCATCCAAGGCTGACCAGGAGAGGCTCATGGCAGAGGTTCGAGCTGAACAGGTCTTAGGCAAGATCAGTTCAAGGCAGAGCTAGATGTGCCACGAGCAAGCAATGAGGAACTACGCAAAACCAACGAAAAAAATTGCATAGGGACCTACAGCGGCTGAGAGAACACTCCATGGGAGAGCGAAACCCAATGATTCAAGAAAGGGCTCGCCCCATGCCATTCTCACAAGCGATCATGGACGTTGTCGTGTCGACTAGTTTCATGACGTCCAAGATTGTTTTTACATGTACAGAAGACCCGGAGGCCCATCTCACAACATTCAACGCTCAGATGATGATCTCGGGAGGAACGGACGTCATGCATTGCAAGTTGTTCATGGGCACGTTCATAGGCACAACGCTACAGTGGTACGTTGGCCTCCCAGATGGCCACATCACTTCTTTCAATAAGTTTTCTGCTCTATTCAAGGAACAATTCATCGTCAACCGAGCCTGACTCTCTGTCCCTTTCGACCTCTTCGGGGTGAAACAAAGGCAGGGAGAGCCTTTGAAGAACTTCCTGAACAGGTTTGGAGCGTTCGTGGTAAAACTCCAGACTCAGGACAAGGCTTTGATGGTTCATGCCTTCGGGCAGGGGATCATGTTGGGGCCATTTAGCGACTCATTGATCAGAAACCGGGTAAGGACCTTTGGGGAAATTTGACGGCAAGTTGTTGCCCACATCTCCGCGGAAGAAGTTCTGACAGTAAAGCGCATGATCTCGTACATAGGGCATGCCAAACCTAGAGAGGGTGGTCGAGCCCAACCAATGAGAGTGCATGAGGCTGTGACCGGGAAAAGGTTAGACACCCGTCGAGCACCTTATGCACCGAGAAAGAACTAAGTTAGGTCGAAGACGGAGGACGACTTGCCTTTTTGACCCAAGTTCAGAATGTCTTACAAGGAGTTGCTGGCTATGCTAGGGATGGCAGACAAACTGAGATTCCCCCCAAAATCTGATAGGAATTTGGGGCCACGCAAGGAGATCTGGTGTGATTTCCACAAAGCCTTCGGGCATGATGTGGAGCACTATATAGCCCTCGACTACTAGTTGGCAGGGTTGATGAAGGATGGGTTCTTGAAGGAATACCTAGAAGGGAGCCAGGAAGGGTCAAAGGAGGAGCTTCAATCAGTGGACCAAAGACACGAGGTGCCTGTCCATGGCGAGATTAATATAATCTCAGTAGGATTTTCCGGAGGAGGATGCACCGCCTCTCAACGTAAGAGGTACGCGAGGGAGGTGATGACGATAGAGGCGGGAGAGCCTGATCAGCCGGACGAGCCCGATCTCTGCTTCACCAAGACTAACCTGAGAGATGTAGTCCCACATGAAGACGATCCAGTGGTGATCTCGGTCGTGATTGTGGGAAGAAGAGTACACTGGGTCCTCATTGACCAGGGGAGCTCGGCCGACGTGATATTTTGGGTGACTTTCAACAAGTTGCAATTGTCGTCCGACCAGCTGAGACCTTACGACGGTTGTCTGTTTGGTTTCACTGGTGACCAAGTGGAAGTAAGGGGACATGTGGAGTTGAGGACAACTTTTTTAGATGGCACCTCATATTGTACAATCAATATCAGGTACTTAGTTGTTAATGCAACTTCGGCTTATAACATGCTTTTGGACAGACCTCCCTTGAACAGGTTAGGCGCGGTGGCCTCAACGTGACACATGAAGATGAAGTTACCCAACCTTGAGGGAGGGGTAATTGTTATCAGGTCTGACCAGAAGGCAGCGAGGAAGTGTTACGAGAAAAGCCTGAAGAACAAAAGAGGAATATGTGTGGTTGTCGTTCAGCCACTAGGGCCTGAAGGGACCACCCGTGTGGAGATCGCCAGAGAGAGGTGACCCGAGCCTGCAGGTGAGGTTCAGGAGAAAGAGATCGAGGGAAAGAAGTTCAAGATCGACATGTCGCTAGGCCAGGAGATGCAAGATGAGATCGTCAGAGTAATAGCGAGGCACTTAAACGCTTTTGCATGGTCTGCCTCTGACATGCCTGACATCAACCCTGATTTCTTTTGCCACTGACTCACAATGGACACGAAGGTCAGGCCCGTGATACAAAGGAGAAAGAAGTTTAATGATGAGAGACGCTTGGTCATCAGGGAAGAAACCCAAAAGCAGCTCAGCGCTGGCCACATAAGGGAGATCCAGTACCCTGAGTGGCTAGCAAATGTTGTGTTTGTCAAGAAGGCCAATAGGAAGTGGAGGATGTGTATTGACTTCACAGATCCTGTCCTAAGGATTTATATTCGCTGCCTAGCATTGACGCCTTAGTGGACAACGCCTTGGGTTGCCAACTTCTCAGTTTTCTAGACGCATTCTCGGGGTACAACCAGATCTGTATGCACCCCCGCGATGAGAGCAAGACTGCGTTCATGACAGAGCTCTCCAGTTACTGTTACAAGGTCATGCCCTTTGGGCTGAAGAACGTCGGCGCAACCTACCAGAGGTTGATGGATAGGATTCTCGCCCCTATGATAGGGTGAAATGTGCAGGCATATGTGGACGACATGGTCGTCACCTCGCCAGAGAGAGATCAACATGTTGTTGATTTGGAGAAGCTATTTGCCACGATAGCTAAGTATGATTTGAAGTTAGTGTGTATTCGGGGTGGAGGCAGGAAAATTCTTAGGGATGAAGAGCCCTGCCACTGTAAAGGAGGTACAACAGTTGACTAGGCGAATGGCCGCCCTGTCCCGATTCTTGTGGGCAGGAGGAGATAAGGGATATCCTTATTTCCAGTGTCTGAAGAAGAACAACCGCTTTGTGTGGACTAGTGAATGTGAAAAGGCGTTTCTCAAGCTGAAGGAGTACTTGGCCAGCCTGCCTGTCCTTTGTAAGTCGTTGCCAAGTACTCCCCTTTGTCTCTACTTCGCAGTGACAAAGCGAGCGATCAGTTCGATCATAGTACAAGAACGAGATCAACTTCAGAAGCCAATTTACTTCGTGACCAAGGTGTTGCAAGGGCCTGAGATACGCTACCAGGCCATCGAGAAAGCAGCCCTAACAGTTGTATTTGTAGCTCGACGGCTCCGACATTATTTTCAGAGTTTCACAGTGATTGTCATGACTAACCTTCCCATACGAAAGGTCCTCCAGAAACTTGACGTAGCAGGTCGGATGTTGCGCTGGGCAGTTGAGCTGTCCGAGTTCGACGTACAGTACAAACCTAGGGGGCTATCAAGGGCCATGTTTATGCTGACTTTGTGGTGGAGCTCTCCTTAGAAGCCCCTCAAGTAGACGGTGGATATTTCCAATGGGTCCTCTCTGTGGATGGATCTTCTAACTAGAAAGGTAGCAGAGCTGGTATAATCCTGGAGAGACCAAATGGATTGCTGATCGAGCAGGCCCTTAGATTTGCTTTCAAGGCCAACAACAACCAGGCTAAGTATGAAGCGCTGGTAGCTGGAATGTTGTTGGCCAAGGAGTTGGGCGCTCAGAGTTTGCTGGTGAAAAGTGACTCGCTACTTGATCCTGCCTGTTGACCAGAACACTGGAACCTGCCTCGTCAAAGGATCGACGTGTGCACCGCTTCAAGCCTCCGTTCTTCTTCGAGATCCACCTCAAGAACCTGCAAAAGAACAGAGCGGC
>Ga0123342_1003926_pt1 | contig 23328 bp, 7 predicted proteins | sample Turbeawhitnodule_FD_89960 | JGI IMG/M metagenome (GOLD analysis project Ga0123342, IMG submission 89960) | Root nodule microbial communities of legume samples collected from Mexico - Turtle bean Mexico white nodule | ecosystem: Host-associated > Plants > Roots > Nodule | place: Mexico: Nepantla... | reverse complement strand
ACCTGTAGAGTCACCACCATTATCACCTCCTGACTCACCACCATCCTTCCCTCCTATTTCACCACCATTGTTCCCACCTGTAGAGTCACCACCATTATCACCTCCTGACTCACCACCATCCTTTCCTCCTATTTCACCACCATTGTTCCCACCTGTAGAGTCACCACCATTATCACCTCCTGACTCACCACCATCATTCCCTCCTATTTCACCACCATTGTTCCCACCTGTAGAGTCACCACCATTATCACCTCCTGACTCACCACCATCATTCCCTCCTATTTCACCACCATTGTTCCCACCTGTAGAGTCACCACCATTGTTGCCACCTCTAGCCTCACCACCATTATCACCTCCTGACTCACCACCTTCGTTACCTCCTATTTCACCACCATTGTTGCCACCTCTAGCCTCACCACCAGCCTCACCACCATTATCGCCTCCAGTCTCACCACCATTGTTACCTCCTATCTTACCACCTGTTTCACCTTCGCCACCACCCCCACTTGTTTCCCCTCCGCCTCCACCTCCTCCACCACCTGTTACGTCACCACCACCTCCACTTGTCTCCCCTCCGCCACCTCCTGTAACACCACGTCCTCCCCCTCCACCACCATCAACTTGTCTAACTTTTAATGTTTGCACAAACTTTTTAAGTACTTTAATTTCGATACCTGGGTTAAACAGAGTTTGTTGCTCCACTGTCATTGCTCGTCCTCCTACTGAAGTCGCTAGGTGCATGTGCGCCAATGGGAGGGCTACCTTTCCTCAAATGACCCCTTCTCTTTTAACCTTTCGTATAAGAAACCTATTTACCAGTTGTGGTGTACGCAATGCAAACAACTTCAGTTGCAATTAAGAACAGAATATGCATCACCTTCAACATCGTATTATGTTGTCTTACTTCGTATCTTAGGTTAGATTTGTGTTTATGTGTATTTAAAAAAGTGAAGGACGTTTCCGTTAGTGCCTACTATACCGGCATATATGCCCGTGAACACTATAATATTCTATATCAATAAACTTCCATACATAATAACAAATAAATATGTGATACAATTACAAATACTTCTTCTTCTTGCGTATGAGATTCCTATCTCCCTCGTCGTAATCCTGTTTATCATCTTATTGGTTAAAGTTGTTCAATAAAATTCTTTGTTCAAGAAGTGATTCCTATTATTCAATTCCTTATCTCTCTTGATTAAGTATTTTTTCTATATCATCAATCCAGATCGAAACATTGATCTTGTAATATCATATTCAAATATGTTTTCCGAAAGTCTAAACAATAAAACAAGAAAGAATGGTCAAGATATATAACATCCAGCAAAACTAAGACACCTATTAATCCTATAATAATAGTTTTTTTATTAACAAATGAATAAATGAATTAAAAGGAAAACTTAAACCCTCTTCACGAAATTTACAATCCAAAAAGCATTACAAAGCAACATAAAAGCTGATATAGGTATGGTAACAAGCCAAAAGTTGGCTCAAGGAAATGTAGGATCCTTCACGTGTTCAAATACTAGCTGGAAATCTCTGAGTACACTTCTCATCCAATTAATAATCCCACAATTATAAGCACAAAATCTATTTCTATAATAATCTTGAATTAAGGAGACATGTTCCCTTGAGATATTTTAAACAACAATACAAATTAACAGGTGTGGATTATGCAGAGTTTATGATACATAATCTCACATATATTTGGTAGATAGACAAGAGGATATGGAACATTGGGATCATGAATTATGAAGAAATTCAAGAACAAATAAGGATTTAAGTTGTGAAAATATTTATTAGATTCTTTTATAGAAAAAAATATTGAATAAGGAGATATTAGAAATGTTTCAAAAGAAATTAAAAAAAAAATAAAAGAATTTTCTTTTATTATGTAAAAAAAAAATTAAATTAAGTTAAACTTAAATTCTATTATCTCTATTTTTACGATATTTTTAGCGATATTTTCACATGATTATAAATTATTATTTTTATCTTCATATATGGTAGTAGGTGAAAATGCTATAAAGACAAGCAAGGAAGGGACGAGTGTGAATGAAAGAGAAGAAAAATGTTAGGAAGAAGACATAGGTGAAAGGGTGGAACTATAGAAGAAAATTGAACTGCTAGTGACTTTATTTTAGATATTTTGTTTGCAGGTTATCAGCACAGAGTGGCTATGGTTCTAGTGCGTTGCTGGTGCCCTTTCACATATATTGTTCTAAAATATTATATGATATATTCACAACTCTATTTTTTTATACAATCATATTATTTATTATTTTAATATTTTTTTTATATTTTTTATATTATTTAATTATAAATTTATATTTTATTATATATATTTATATTTAAATCGATCACATTAAAAATTGATATTTTCAAAATATCCTTTCTCTTATTATATTTTTTTTTATTTGGCGAAAACAATGTAAACGCAACCGTGAGTCCAGGGTAGTATCAATAGTCCAGGATATTGCTTGAATTGGAAATTAATTATCAAGAGTTTAAAATTAAACTGCAATCTAATGATATATAAGTTTTGAAAAATAAATTATGCCGTATTTAAATAGAAAATTAAACATTTTCCAGGTTCAAATATAATTGGATTTAAAAATAAAAACTATTTTCATTATACTAAAATAAGGAAACTAAGTAAAATAAAATAGAAATTTAATAATTATTTACACTTTCGTGTATGATAGTAAATTCTACAATCTGCTATAGAAATTTCAGTTGCACTGATTGTTTGTAGTTTGATAATATTGAGTGACTACAATCATAAGCTAAAAACCTTTTTAATAAAAATAAGTTATTTTTACGTATATTATATTATACTAAAGTTTTAAGTTCAACATATACAATGAATATATTTGTTAATTTTAAATATTATATGATATTTACTAACCTATATTTTATGCATAAAAAACTATTAAAATAAAATAGACAACCAAATACCAAATACACAAGGCAAATGCTACAAAGATTCAAACTTGATTCTAGCTATAGCCAGCTAGAACCTATTTACCTATATTTAAACTGTCAGATTAAATTTACGTCCATCTTACTTTCAAAATACACGTGAAATTATTAAAGTGGCCTTTAAAGATTTAAATGTATATTAAACTCTCATACGTTTTCCACATTATATGAGACACGTTTCTCAACCCTTTTATAAGTTAACAATTTTTCTATTATAAGTAAACTCTCCTCATAATATATGAGCATTACCACTAACTCAACTGTTGGATAATTAATTTTAAATTTATGAAAGTTCTTTTATATAACTTGTTTAAGTTTTTATTTTTTTAACTTCCAAATAATTTAAATTTTTTAAGGAAAGTTTATTTTTAAAATACTTTAGGGAGGAACTCGTCAAAAGTATGGCCTTCATATAATATGATTATATGTTTTTACTGTTTTTTTTAATACTTAATAAAGGATTTCATTGTGTGGCTTAATGAACCAGTTGGAAGTAAAGAAATTAAAAGTCAGAAATAAGTTAATTTAATATTTGAAATGTCTATGGAGTTATTAAACTATAATAAATATGACATTGTTTAGAAATAATGATAAACCAAATGGTTTTCACTTTTTTTGGTACCACTAGAAAGTAAAAAAAGAAGCAAAGCACGCTATAGCACAGACAATTTGTCTCTGAAAAATAAAATCACGAACAAATCAGAGGTGGGAAAGATCAATTCTGAGAAAATTGATGCTTAGAGCTTCCTTATAACCCATGTTCCAATTTCCAAAGTCTCACATTGCACCAATACCCATTATTCGGTGATTTAATCCTTATACAAACAACTTCAAATAAAGAAATTTCTCAAAACTCACTTAAAAGCTATTACAAAAAACTCACTTAAAAGCTATTAATTGTTCTTAACAATAAACAATTAAGTTCTCATATTAATACACTAATCAAAATAAAAATAAAAAACAAACATAATCATAAGTTTGACATGTATAATAAATTTGACATGCTTATTCAAACCATAAGTTATGCAAAAACGTAAATTATGGTTATAGTTGTTCAGAGTTAAATAAAATGTTTAAACATTTAAGTAAAATATTCCATCGCATTTTAACAGAATTATCGAAGTAAATTACGGTTAATTAATTCTTCCGATCAAAGGATAATATTCTATCACATTTAGATTCCGTCAGTCAACAAAATTACAGCAGTAAAATGTAATTTGCTCACACATAAAACAACAGTTGTCACCCTTTTCGATCAAATAATTTTCTATGTAACAAATTTAACCTGTTATACAGCTAACCCTTAAACAAAGCATTTTAGGTTACTCTTAAAAATATGCTTCACGCCAAATGAGAAATTTCTCCTAAAATAAGAGTCACAATGACAAAACTTTATTGTGCCACAGCTTCTACACATGCAATCAAAGATGGTGACAACGAGGATGATGAGTAATCCTACATCCAATAGTAGAAGAAACAACGTTGAAAGAGTGAGAATTTAGGACGCATAGCCAAAAAAATAGTACATGGAGCACAGCAAGAATTGAAGAGAGAAAAGAAGCATAAAGAGATGCGAAATATGAGGAAGACAAGATGAATTTAGGGACACTGGAAACCAATGTTGGAGCTTTCCCTTCCACAGTTGTTGAGAAGTAGACTCAAGGAAAGTGGGAGGTTAAGGTTGATGCCAAGGACGTTAGCTTTGATGGCAGTGCAAAGGCAAGCAGCAACTTCAAGATCAACCAGATCCTTGATGAGGGTGCAGCATGGAAGGGTTGGTGGTGACCCCACTTTAACATTGACCAAGTTCAACACTTTAGCACACACCCCCAACTTAACTGCATCTATAGGACATGTACCCTTTTGGTAGGGCACTGATGGGTCTGGGATTACAGGGATGTAGGTTGAGCTCACCATGGTGTAGGAAAGCATGGTGAGACAAAGGACTAGGGCAACAGTGCCCTTGGAAGCCATTTGAGTAAAGTAAGGATATATGAGAAAGGAAAGTTTTAGGGTTTGGTGGAAGTTAGAGAAGTGTGAGGGGGGTTTTATAGGTAACTAATTTAGTGGTTTTTGGTGTATTTTGTTTTAAATTAGTAGTTAGGAGAACCCGTGAACCTATGGGATTATAATTGAGATGCTTCACAAGCTGGCACCCTGCCTGGGCAACACCAGGGATGATAATGGAAACACTGCATGCACAGTTAGTCATTTTGTTTTTTCTCTTTATAGGACAAAAGGATTGAATATTTATACTATAGTATAAAGATATTAACTATTATAATAACTTCATGACGTTAATCACAAAGCAAATATGTATGATTGGCTCGTTTTTATTTTCCATTACATCCAATAATAAGTGAAATCACACAAACAACATAACACAAATTATATGGCTTTCTGATTGTGCAATGGGCACGGATACAATAATTTGTTGAATGGCATGTGCGCGAACACACACATGATACCAGTATCATATTTATATTTTTTAAATTGCTGAATGTGAGAGTTTTGCTTGAAAATGTATAGATCTAAGTCTTCACAAAAGAAAAAGAAAACAATTAAAATGTTAAACTAAAGGTAAAACTCCTTGAGTCTCTCATAATAAAATGTTACGGAAAACAAGCAGTATTCTAACTCGTTTTTACGTTGAGAAAAAAAAAAACAGTTTGTGTTTAGAAAATTTGAGCTTTGGATAAATTTTTTATTTTGAAATTTAAGTCGAGTCTCAAATAAGTTTGGTCCACCTCTAGCTGAATCAAAACGGGTCTACCTTAGCTTGAGTCAAGTCACGTTCATGTCAGATCGAGTCGAGTTTTGGTATGTCAAACCAATGTCAAGTCAACTCGTATTGAATTCACGTTGAGTTGAGTAAAACGGGATTATGTTAGCAATCGAATAGAGTTATGTCTATGTTAGGCTGAGTAGAGTCAGGCCCATGCTGAATCGAGTCAAGTTAAATCCACGTTAAGTTGAGTGGATGAAGCGCACCTCAAACCAAATCGAGTTGGGTCAACCTTGGACTAAATAGAGTTAGGTCAACCTTGGACTGAGTGGAGTCGGGTCAGACCCACCTCGAGCTAAGTCAGGTCGTGCCCACCTTTATTCAAGTCAGGTCGGATCCACCTTAGGTTGAGTCGAGTCAAGTTAGACTCTCATTGGGCCAAGTCAAGTTAGGTTTTGATTTGTTTAAGTAAAATTGGGTTCACATGGAACTAAATTGAGTTAGACCCACATTGGGTCGAATTGAGTCATACCCGCATCGAGGTGAATCATGTCAATTCCACATAGAGTTGACTATAATCAATCTCATTTCTAAACAAAGTTAGGCCATTTCGAGTTAAGTCAAGTCCTTGTCAAACCAAGTTTAGATCAAACCATGTTAATTCAGACTCACACAAGGTCGACCAAGGTCAAACTTATGTTGCACAATGTCAAACTTGGTTGAACCACATAAGTTGGGTTGACTTAATTGGGCAAGTTAAGTTAGACTCTAACCTTTCAATTAAGTTGCAAACATATAATAAAAATTAACGACTAATTTATAATTAGTGTTAAGTATTTAGTGTTCAATTTACAGTTTTTAATATTTTAAGAATTCATAGAAAAAATTCATTACAATTATTTTTAAACTAAAATATCTAAATAATCTAAAGTTTAAATTAAAGAAAAAAAAATCAATTTTATATTATAATACATTAAAAAAAACATATATAACCTTTTATATATAAGCATATCCTCTATATGCAAATGAGAGAATAGTCTATAAATTTGTATGTTTATGAGAATTACAATTTATAGATTTCACTCTTACACCCTTATCATAATGCATTTATTTCCTGTAATGTTTCTTCCGTATGCAGGATAAAACGCAATAATTTATACTAAAACGACAACAACAAAAAACATATCTTTTACTAACAAGTGGTTGCTCTGAATCATTATGAGTTCCTCTCTTAATTTTCAATTCCTGATTATTCTTATATATGAAAAAAGTAACCTTAAAATGATTAAAAAAAATCCATTTTTGAGTGTCTTTGTATGCTTTCAAATGCTTTTTTGGAAAATAATTAGTCTGGATGAAACAAGCATTTTCCTGCATCCTGTGTGTATAAGTATATAGTATTTTTTACATATGATCATTAATTAACCAAGGTTATAGCTAAGTTGATTGAAAATGGGTATAAATTATTACAAATTTTTTAATATTTGAATTAATTTTTACATATAATATTATACGAATTAATTAAAATATTAATAATATGAATATTTTTTCCCGTAATTCAAATATAAATAATTATATAATTGAAAATTAGCTAATAACTATTTCAAAAGTTATACTTAATAAAATATAAAATGAATTATGAAAAATGTTTTATATTAATAACATATAAAATAAAATCTTTATATATGATATGTAACTGAAATAACTAATGTTTATAAACACAGACAAATTATATACGTCATCGAGATGACCTTTTACATGTAACTTTTGAATCTTTACTTTCCCACCAAACACTAAAAATATGTTACTATTTTTTTTTTATAAAAAGATTCGAATAGATGTCACTATATAACTAAAAAATGAAATATTATGTCACATATATTTGTCATATCATAACACGTGAACATTAGTTTAATATTTCAGCAATGAAGTTTCGTTTCGTTTCTAATTAGTACTATATGGTCTTCATACATGATTTTATTGGTTAAAAATAGCATCACAAATGATACCTTTTCAATCAACCCATTTTATATGTTTTAAATAATTCAGCTATCATTGAATCATACATAATTTTGATAATTTTACTTTATTATTCTTCATTATATTCAATAAATTTGAGGTAGAAACATTAATATTAAAAGAAGAACATAAATTACGTGTATTCCTTAATAGATTTATTTAAAAAAAAACTTATGGTTCGTGCGAACGTAAAGAAAATGATAGTGCAAAAATAAAAATTTAAAGCACTAACAATAAATAAGTTTAGAGTTTAGAGTATTCCATAGTTTATTGTAAGGATTTGAAAAAAATATAAAGCTGAAACTAAGTATTTATAAAATAAGTAATTTTTTAAAATTCTTTATTTAAAAAGCCAATGGAATTTACTTCTTAAAAACAATTCATTCTTTTAAAATAAAAAATAGTCAAATACATAAAAAAATCATTAAAGAATATTAAAAAATTAGCAAAAACAAACCTATCCAATGTACTATTATGATGCTTGTACAAAGATGTATAATGGTGTAATTGAAACAAGGTTAATGTGAATGCTAGACTAAATTGAGTTGTAATAAACATATAAAAGGATCTACATTCACAGGTCATAATTTTTTTAAAAATTGAAAGACGAATTCATGAGTGGTTATGTGTCCTAAAAAGTACCACAAAAGGTATTGTTCAAATTTTTAAGGAGCTAATTTCATTGAAAAATCTCAAAAAATAATTTACTTAAAAAGTATTGTTGGTGACTTAATTGGATTCTTCCTTTCTAATTAAGTTACACAGTTAGTTTAGACAATTATTTTCTTTTCATAACTTAATTAAAAAAACAAATACAAGTTCAAAGACGCAATTAAATAAATAATTAAAAACTTAAATAGTCAATAGTTTACAAATTTACTGAATAATTTTAAAAATTTACTGAATAATTTACACTTATCATATATAAAAAAATTCAATTTACCTTACTAATTTATTTTTATTTTGTGAGTATATATAAAGGTTGAAAATTTTATTCATTTTGTCTAAAGCAAGTTCGTAAAAAGAAAAGTTCATGTAGTTTTATTGTGGTGTATAGCATAACTTTGAGATCTTCTAAATACTTATATTTGGTCATATATACTTTTTCAAACTTTTGTGTTTTAACTTTTTTATATCATTATGAAATTTTTATACTGGTATAAAATGAAATTTTTACATCGAAGATTTCATCTTATTTAAATTGTTCACCTCAAATTGTTAACAAACTTAGAAAACCTTAAATAACAAGGACAAATCATATTGCACTACTTTGCCATTTTTCTACTGTTTTGAAATCAATATCAACAACTTACAGTTATAGTGTGAGAAAACACCTTTGTTCATTGCTATAAGCCACCACCCAACCAAAAAGTTATAAATATTAACCCAATGAGCTTCATATTTGAAGGATGGTATATTGTCCACTAAAGTAATCAGTGGGGAAATTCAAAAGAAGAATGACTAAATAAATACTGAAGTGAAAGAAGTTATACATAAGCCGTATCTATGACTATCAAGTAGTATTCAAGTTTCACTCTACTCCTTTTCTTCAATCTGGGGAGCATCAGTGGTATTGCTCAAGGCATTTCCAATACTTAGGAGGCCGTTTCTATACAGAATGTCCAACTCATCAAAATAAGGGCAACTTTTACTATTTTGACGCCTTTTCTTGCCACTCCCTATTGTCCTTTTATAGTACTTGTTGATGTTTTCCCACTTCTCCTTACACTTCTTTGCAGACCGATTATAGCCCAAGCCATGCATTGCTTCAGATATCTCCTCCCATATTGACCCTTTCGATCCCATGAAACGGAACTTGTGCTCCAATGAAGTTCTCACTGTGATAAGTGATTGTACTTCAACATCAGGCCATCTACTCTTACTGGGATCACCATTAAATTCTTTTTGAGCATTCACCTCAACTTCATTCTCTTCTCTTTTGTTGCATGCTTCTACTGGTTGGGGGATTTGAATTTCGTGGCCCAACAGATTCTGAATGAAGGATATGAGGGCCAAATTTCGAGACTTTTCTTGGGCTCTAGCCTCTTCCTCTTTTCTAATTCTCTCCATCTCCTCATTCTTCCAAGCTTCTTCTCTCTTAATCCTTTCCCTTTCCTTGTTTTCTATGATTTCCACCAACTGTTTGTGCATCTGTTCTTGCTTCTCCATCACCTTTGTCACCAAATCCTTCACAAAACCTTCAAGCTTTCTCACCGTCTTTCTCCTTCTCTTTCTAGGGCCATTTCCTTCAGTACTTGCTGATGAATTGTCATCATCCTCATCTTCCTCCTCCGCATCCAAAGCCGAGCTGAAACGAAAAAGAACAAATCAAAAGAACAGTCCAAACCAATCTTAAAACTGTCAAGAAAGACTGTTTTGATTTCACACATCTATCAGACTGAATCTTGTTCGAAACACTCTCAGGAAACAAATGAAACACAACACAACTATTTTGGTAAAGTTCTGAACCTTGACTTTTCATGTTGAAAGAGATTAACCCTTTCACCACACTCAACTCCCGTTAGTAAATAAAAGGTAACTAATTATCAGTAGTTGGGGATGCTGAATCATTGGGTTAAATGGTTCCATTCCAACAAGACCTTGCCCACAAGGCTTGTTTGTCAATTACCACACAGAACATTTTATATACTACAAATACTCGTGTGCAAATAAAACATAACTCTTGACCCAACTATCAAAATAATAATACACCGTACGATGCATTTTTTTTATCCACCAAAAGCACAATATCACAAACCAAAGCATTCTCGAATCAGAAAAGAATGATGTATAGTAGTACCAAGTTGTGGGCTCAGTCTCTTTCTCTCTCATAAAGACACAACACAGAGCGTATAGCATCAAGTGGACAACACTGCAATGCAACATATTCTAAGCACAAGTTCGTGCCTAATACCTAATCGCAAACACCCATCAAAAAAACAACACACTCTGCCACCAGCGCCAATCACAATACTTTTTCAATCAACTAAAAAATAAAAAAGGAAATCACTTTATTGACCGTTCGTTCCGCCCCCATCCCGCAAAGACAGGGTATAATATAAACATAAAATAAAAGATAAAGCCACACAAATTGAAATCCAATTAATAATTAAAAATAACGGAAGAGATAAAAGGGGATTTTTATAATAACTGATGAGATTAAAAAACAAGAAAAGCAGAGGTAAAGATGGGAGAAAAGAAAAGGACTCACTCAGATTCGTGGCTCGGGGTGTGACCCGACCCGGAGGCAATCGGATCGGGCGGACGAGGATGGGCATTGAGGGCGGAAGGGAGAGACCGGATAGGGCGGAGCTTCTGGGGGTTGTGTCGGTGGGAGAGGGGATCGGGCGGGAATAAGAGGTCGCCGGAATCAGGAAATGGAGCGACGTGGTCGGGGATGGGGAAGTGATCGGCGGCGAAGAGGTCCATAAAATGGTAAAAAAAAAAAGGAAAAGAAGGGGAAAAAAATTGCGGCGCGAGGGTTTTGAGAAGGGGTGAAAAGTGAAGGAGAATGGTGTGGTTATTGATTGGTAAGTAAAATGACTACTGCGTTACTCTGTTGGTAAATCAGTTTATAACTTAGAAGAAGTGAAGTGAACCACATGCCCATGCACTGTTGTAACTTGTTATGGTTATGGTTATGTGCCCAAAATGTTTTCTTACTACACCCTTTCTTTTAGGTATGTGTAATGTCCAAGAGAATTAAATAATGCAAGACACATATTCCATTTCTTATCCCTTCAAACTGAAATAAATGCATCTTTCTTAAAAAAAACTCTTATAATAATATTTTCACATTTAAATTAAGCTAGTTAAATATTTAGTGCACAGTTTAGAGATTTGGATTCTGGTAAAAACAGGAGACAATGTCATTAGTTTCATTAAGGTGTTTTTATACAGTCTTCGATTGAATTTCAAATTTTGTGTCGGTCGAAAGATGTCGGCTAAAGATATTTCTGTTTTCACTTTGTTTAAAAAATTAGTCTATCATTTATATAAAACAAGACTGTTTTGTAAATTGGGGTCCTTTATTTGTTACCCGGGTAAAACTGTTCATTAAAGGAAAATTATAGGCTTTCATATCTTTACTACGTGTGAAATTGAGTTTTTTTCTTACATGGATCACAAACTCGAAATCTAAATATTAGCTATAAACATGTGGATTATGTATTACAGATCACCACGACGGATAGATACTGAGATATTAAAAATAAAAATACTAGATATTATATAATTATAAATTATATAAATTAATAATAAAAAATTATATATATAAATATGTTTCAATTTTTTTACAAAAGGAAAGATGTTTCTTATTATTAGTTTAAAGTTATAAAGCTCAGACACTCCTCTTAAATGGTGTGTCGGTGTTCGATACTCGTATGACACATGTAGGACACGTATCCGTGAAGTGTCCAATTCAAAAAGTATTTGATTTCTGATAATTTTAGTACAATTCTAACACAAATTTAAAAAGGAAAAATACATTAATTTTCTAAAAATTCAAACTTCATTGTATAAATTGTTATTATGATTATAAAAATAATAAACAAATTATTGCGAACCAGTCATGAAAAACATTTTTTTCTCCAAAAAATAATTTGGAACATACTTGTGCACATAAATTTTTATTGTCAATTTATATAATTCATAATTATATAATATATAGATTTGTGTATCCGTATCCTACATTTTAGAGATTTTACGTATCAGTATCTGTATCCATATCGTATCAGTATCTTTGTCGGTGTTTGTGTTATATAGATTTAAAGTAATTTTTTCTTTATTTTTGTAATTATAATAAAATTAATATATTTCCTTTTTTTCAAAATTGTGTTTGAGTCGTGTTAGAATTGTCAGAAATTCAATAAATATTTTATTAAATTAGAGATTTTACTAATATGTATTTTACAAGTATCGGTATCCGCATGTCCAACACAAGCACACTATTTAAAAAGAGTTTTCGAGAAAGTAATAGATAATTTACTAATAAAAGAAAGATAAATGAAGAAAATAAAAATGTAATTTAATAAAAAAACTAAAAATTAAGCTCTCAAACTGAATTACGGATGTGACCGTTTGTTGGTCCATAATGGCGAGGGTATCCCTACGCTTGCGTGTCCACTTCTCCACCGCTTCCATTCCTTCCGTCGTTGGGATTCCACTATTTCGGATGCCCTTTTTGGTTTTAACTTTTCATTTTCTTCACACAAACACAAATAACACGCCGATCTCACTCCATTAACCTTCAACGTCAAATTTTGATTCAGTAATTTCAGTTCCTAACGCACTCGCAGGTTCATTACTTGTCTGGTAAACCCAATAATGAATTAAGCAGACAAATGTTACCATAACGTCTTCTCTGTGGTTTTTGGTTTGGATTCACTCTCTCACGTTAACAACATGCTCAGATTACTTCCCAAGCTCTCACTCCTCTTTTCCTCAAATAGGAATCCTCGCTATCTTACAACTTCTCTGCGTTTCATATCTCAAGGGAGAAGACCAACTTCAAGAGGTATGTTTTTAACTGAAACCATTTACCAAACCACCTTATTAATATTTGCTCTGTCGGATTAATACTGACCCGTTTGCCAATTCTGTTTCTTTTCGCTTTTGGGTATCGCTTATCACTGCCAAAATTTAACCTTTTTTTATTGGTTCCAACTTCTAAAGCGCGTGTCTGTTTTTTTTATTGTTAGTATAATTTAGTGAAATTTTATTATTATTATTATGATATCCTGATTTGAATTGAATGTTACTAATAACTAGTCCAAACGCATACCGTGATGGTTTCGGTTTGGATCTGCATTTGCTGAGCAGACCTCACTGTGTGGCTTGCCATTGCGTATTTTTTGGGGGTCTCCAGTATCATGAGGAGTGTTGTTATATGATATATTCTTATTGTATATCTCACCAATATCCTCCTGATTCTAGAGCACAAGTATATATGCTTAGGTACTATTGAACTTAGTCAAAAAATAATCTCTGGAATAACTCTATCATAGATGACATTTTGCGATTATATGGCAGGGTAAACCTTTACTTTGCTAGTTCTTTCTAAATAGTGTGTGTGTGTGTGTGTGTGTATGTAGCCTATTTTAGCTTAGAGAATCATCAAGTTCATTGTCGCACACATCACTCAACATTTCTGCAATCAAGAGTGGCTGTCTGCTTTTGATATTGTCCACTACTATAGCATGTTAGGAAATATATTTTCGAGCAAAAGAAATCATGTCACCCATGCAAATCTCTAATAGCTTCACTAGGCGTAAACAAATTGCATATAGCAGACGCATGACCAAATATGCTGTTAGTGAGTTTTTTTACAAGTTGCAACATTCCCAGAGAAGAATTACTTTAACTTGGTTTTCTTTATTTTTCCCAAAAGTCTCCTATCCAATTTTATCCGCAATTTCATCAGCAATTGCATCAGAAACTTCCGCAGAAGATCAAGCTCAACAGATTAAGCTATTAACATCAACTGATGATTATTATGGTGGTGTTACTGTGGAACTGGACCATCCTATGGACTCTTCAGCATTTATCCCAGTCCTTAGGGCTTCGGTTTCTCACTGGAAGCAGCTGGTAGATAATCTTTCTACTTAGTTGCTTAATGTAATTAATATATCATATTTGATATCATTCATTGATCAAAACATACTGGTGAATTGCTTAATAAAATATAAGGCTTTTTCATTTAAAAAACTATGCATGATTAGGGACTCATGTTAAATAATACTAGCACACAAACCAGATATATAGATAATTTCCATGTACGTGTGCTGGCCATCCTCTTTTTCTTTTTTATTTCCTTGTGTAGCAATAAATAGCATATGTTTATCATCAATCCATCAGATCAATCCATCAGATACACATGAAGTTTTATTTTTAAGTGACTTTAGTTTCTTCTTTTGTCATGAACCTGTCACTCAGGTATATAGATCGTTATCTGCTAGTTAAGTTTAGTAGGTTATTCAAAAAAATATGTTAGCTGGCCCTCATAATCCTAGTTCAGCAATTAAGATATGGAACAATTTTCCTTTTGAGTTTGCATTAAGGTTTTTCATGTTTATTTTTATCGAAGTTACTTCTTGTTTTGCCAAAGTTTCTTCCCTTTTTGTCTAACTGACTTCCTTCTTTTTCTTAATCTCACTTTCCTGTCTGTTTTATTTTGCAAAACGATCTAATAAGCTTGTCAGATATATGCAACAAATCTTGGGCATGTTTATCTGTACTGAGAATCCAGAATCCATCACTATATGTGAGTTAATGAATCAACATTGTCATGCAGGGCAAGAAGGGTGTTTGGATAAAATTACCTATTCATTTAGCCAGTCTAGTTGAAGCTTTAGTTAAGGTGACTAATATTATCGCTTACCTTAATTATAATGGTTGTGCTTGATAAGTTTAGTCGATGAAAATTGGAGTTCCATTAATTTTGTCAGGTATCAATTCTATTTATCAACTAATATTTCCGGTACACTTCTATGCAGGAGGGGTTTTGGTATCATCATGCTGAACCAAATTATTTAATGCTTGTATATTGGATTCCTGACAGTCCAAGTACTATTCCTGCAAATGCCACACACAGGGTGGGGGTTGGTTCATTCATTACTCATGAATGAAAAACAAGAGGTTTTTCCCCACCGTCTATCACAATATAGTGCAACTTCATAATCAGGCTTATACTTAAATCGAAGGAATCTCTTATTGTTTGAGGGTTTTGCCTTTGATAAATATTGTTATGCGTTTCCTGTATCTTGATAAAATGATAATGTCATAGATGAGGAGGAACAGAACTTAATTTGTGTGTTTCATTCTGTTCTAGAAAGGAGCTAGTACATTTAGATTATTTTTTTGTTTATTTTAGTTTGTCTATTTGCTATTTATGTTAGTTTATTTTCTGACCCATTGTTCCTGCTTATTTGTATTTTTGTCAGCTTCTGTCTGATAGGTCCATTGTCAGAAATTTCATTGGAAAAATAATAAAATGTTTCTGTTACTAATATAAAGTCTGAAGAATTTAATTTTATTCACGATCAACATTTCACTTTCTACTTTTATGGTCTTAGGTCCTAGTTGTTCAAGAGAATAGTGGACTATTTCAAGGAACTGGAATTTGGAAATTGCCAACTGGAGTTGTTGATCAGGTAGATCTGTTGAATATATTTCTCATTATGGTGTAATAAAACTCTATACTGTGTGCATATAATATACTCGTTCAACCTATACAGGGAGAAGATATTTGTGTAGCAGCAGTAAGAGAGGTCAAAGAAGAAACAGGGGTAAGTAATCTAATTGCTTTACCAATTAAATGTGGCTAGTCCTGAAATCAGTTATATGTTTAAGTGTCAGTAAAGTTTACAGTTGTTCGAAGTCTAATTGCTATGGGTTCTCTCAATTTTCAGATTGATTCAGAATTTGTGGAAGTATTAGCATTCAGGTAGCATGTTTATTTTGAATATATTGTAGCAATTTGAATACGGGAAGTTTCTATGATTGATATTGGAGACTTTCAAATAGGAGATAGAATGTTCAGATCTCATTGATCATGGATGTAGGCAATAGAGACTAAGGAAAGAAGGGGCAACATCATATAATCCAAAATCCTACAGGGGATGAGGGAATTCTTGATCACATTGATACACCAACTGCAGGATCCACTTTTAGTTCTTGCGGTGTCTTGCAAGAGTAGTTTGCCCATGTTAGCATATCCATTTTAGCTATATCATTGTCTCCGAGGGAATATGTGCTTGAAATATTTATATACGCAAATTTTGTTACTTGTTGATAAATTAGTGCTTTATTTCTTTTGAAGTTTCTTGAATTCTTGTGAGTCTGCAATATGAATGACTGAGAATTCTTTTCTTCTTTCATCTAAATATCTGATCCACAGACAAAGTCATAATTCATTCTTTGAGAAGTCAGACTTATTCTTCGTGTGCATGTTGCGGCCTCTTTCTTTTAACATCCAAACACAGAGATTTGAGATACTGGATGCACAGGTATGCCAATTATGGTTGAGGCCAAGCAGTAATTACAGTTTGTTTTGCATATCTTTTAAAATGTCCAATGCTTTACTGAGAGTAAAAAATTAAGGAAAATACTAACCAGTAGTTAAGGAATTAAAAGGAAAATATTTATTGGGATAAGTAAGAATGTGTTCTCTATATTTTTTAATAGGCTCTCGTATGATTTCTGATGAAAACTTTTTTCTTTTTAAATCTTTAACCGGTGTCTGTGTGCATTGGTTAGCAAAACCCCAAAACTAAAACATAGTATCATTTTCAAACTATAGAGACCACAAATATTTTTAAATTTAAATTATACTTTGAAAAAGGATCCCAAGGAAATGTAAAATCATTATAGACAAAGGCAAATATCAATTTTTCTTATGATTGTTTTTCTGCAGTGGATGCCATTTGAGGAATATGCAGCCCAGCCATTCGTCCAAAAGAGTGAGCTTCTGAAGTACATAAATGATACATGTTTGGCAAAGATGGGTGGACAATATTCTGGATTTTGTCCTGTATCTACGTCATCGAACTTTTCTGATCAAAAGAATTATTTGTACTTGAATGCTGGGACCTTAAAGAACTCCTATTCTTCCTGATAATCATCACAGATTAAAGAACATTCAATTACTTCATTTGATTCATTATGTGAACATGCTGCTCTTCGTCAGGGAAGCCAAATTTGAAAGCAATTTCATTGATAATAAAATGTAGTTTCTGCCGATAATGGTTAGGAAAAAGTTAACATTCGACAAACGATCATTTTTCACGTAATACATGATGATTCAACGCATTTTCTTTTCTTTTTATTTTCTTCTTTTAAGCAGAAGTGTGTGACTGCAAGTTCTTTGGAGTCATGCAGACATCATAAGAGAACTTGCATGAATGTTGACATCATCCGTGACTTTGGTAGCAGCTTGTTAGTGCTGATTGTCATGCGCGCACATTTGGCGCAGTGCACTAAATTATTTTATTAGTATCAAAGTGCTGAAAGGCAATGTTCAGTGGAGTGGACCAATTACTTCCCTGTTTTTCTCCTCTTTTCAACACAACCTCTAATCAAACGTTACATTCTCGTGAAACTAGAAAGATACACATCGTTATGTTTTACCAAGTGGTTTTTTTTTTCACTTTCCCTACTAATGGTTGAAGAGCAAGAGAAAAACAGTTTATGATTTCACGTAGACCCACCATGGACAGTGAATAGCAGTAGTGAAGAAATATTGTTCAGCCCTTCACCTATATTGTAATAATTTTCAAAACTAATCGTCCACTATCTTGACTAAGTAACAAAATCCATCATCCATTCAAGGCTTTTGTGTGGCCATGCCTTCACATGTAGTTGAAGCGTCAATAGACAACCCCTAATTCTTCAGAAGGAAGAAATCTAATTTACAACCCCTCGTGGCCTTGTAACATTATAATTTTGCTTCAATTTCCACCTTCTTACTATTGTTTTACACAAGAATCTGACCTAAGGCAATTATCAATGGCCTAAACGTCCTTTCGGGGACCATATATTCATTCCCTTGACCAAAGGGCAATTATTTCACCAACACCATATGAGATATTTCGTCTTTAAACAATTGAATTCTGATGCTAACACCTTTGTCTCTTTAGATATGTATAGATGGTAGACATGAAGAATAAGCGTAAAGTAGAGGCAAGAAAAATGTATACTTGATACCACTGATTGAAGCAAAAGCCTAATCATCCGAATAACACGGAACTGATGTCTCTTGTTTCTGCTTCAATGCTTGTCTACACTTTGCGTCAAACTTTAACAATACTTCCCTTCACTTCAATTTGTACAACATTTAGATAATCTAGTCTATACAACAACCTTATCCTACTCAAAATTTTGACAAAACTCATTCATGCAAAAATATCTCACTCGAGTCAAATAATGTAAGCCATTCAAAATCTTTTAACTAATTAGGACTACTTAGAAAGACAGAATCTTTTGGCTATGTAATTTCTTATTCTTTAAAATAACAGGGAGAGTTTTGTATCACTATTATGCAATTATTATTTTTATTGATTATTAACGTATTATTTTCTAGCGGATCACTTACATTCAATAATAAACATACTGTGAAAGTTTCAAGCTATTCATAACAACATTTTATGTAAATTACTTTAATTAGAATTATCTTCAATTTTTATGAAAGTTACTTCCATATGAGTTATGCTTGATATAAATAAAAGAGTCATGTCAACAATTGTCTTAAAAGTATTGATGAAGAAACATTTATATAACCAACTATTTGTTTTTAAGTACTCTTAAAGTAATTATAAAATAAATATCATATGTAAGTTTTATATTATTTATGTTTTTTTATATAATCTATTTTGGGTTAAATATATTTTGTTATTCTTGTGATAAATTAATTTTTGTTTCTGATTGAAACTTACCATTCAAGTTCAAGTATCTATAGTATAAAAATATTGAGGCAGATCCTTTTGTATGTGTAATTATTATTAGATTTTTTAAAAAATTTGTTGTTATTTTTATTGACGACATCCTTAGAACTACATTAATAATGTGTTGATGAACTAGAATTTTAAATTAAATCAATTCCATATATATAAATACCTATTTTAATATTTTTATACTAATATAAAATTTAGACTAATAATAAAAAACAATTTTATATTATAATAGATGAAAACAAAAATATTAAACCTAGCTATTTAAAAAATATTAAAGACCGAAGATATTAATCCCATGATTTGGTACTCAGTTAGGGAAAACCATTTGATACGCTGCTTGTCCCTTCCTTTTTAAACATTTCTTTTCACCAACATATTTATATTTATTTATTAATTTAAGAGTGACAGACTATTTTTTTAAGTTTGTGTATACGTATATCAGTAAAGTCAACTTTAACTTAATAAAACCCTTTTGGTATACTCATTCAGATATGAAACCTTTTTCTAAAAAAGACCTAATAATTTATATTGAGTGTTCTTTGTCGCATATAAACTAGTTTAGCTACTCGATTCTTTATCCCCTCTTGTAGTCATTAACCCATTTCACTATTAAGGAAAGTATCTATATCAATGTAACACAAATGCTTCATTTATTTTTGAACTTCTTAAAATTGGAAAACTAGAAGACAAAAATGCTACACCACTATACAACACCATATCATGCAACAATCATCGGTTACTCCAAAAAAAGAAGATAAAGCAGCAGTAGTTGCTGGTTAATTTAAAAATAATGCCAAAATATTTTCCTTCTTTTCCTTATGTATTTTTCTTCGAAAAAAGATATGTCTGAAGCTATATACCACCATACTAGGATCAGCAAACAAATACACATAAAAACATAAAGAAGAATACAAAAATTCTGTGTATGCCACATCACCATCATCCATGATATATAATGTCTATATTCTCAACGACGAAATTTCAACAAGCAATTAAACCAAAACATATACGAATATAAATAATGATAATCATCTTATAGAATCAATTAAGCTTAAACAGACACATGCATAAACCTGCTACTATCTAGTTCTTGCAGAAGATGCTGAGCCAGCACTCCCAGATCCATACACGTGTCCCTGATGCCCCATCATCACCATCATAGAGTTTGGTACCATACCTCCATGGCCATGAGCATGGCCATAAGCCTCATCCCTCTGATCACCACCACCACCACCCAGTGGCCTTCCCATCATAGCAGTTTTCTCCCCCTCCATCTCCCTGTACTTGTGCAGGTAAATCTTGAGAGGCTCCACGTACTCCTCAAACCCCAGTGTGGTCATGGCCCACAGTAGGTCATCACCGTTGATAGTTTTTCTCTTCTCCTTCTGGCACTTATCAGATGCTTCACCTGTTATAAAGCTGATGAACTCCGACACACACTCTTGCACGGTTTCCTTCGCCTCCTTCGAGATCTTTGCGTTCGCCGGCAACGCCTTCTTCATGATCCTGCTCACGTTGGCTATGGGAAGGAACCTGTCTTGCTCTCTGCACCCTGAGAATTCATTGCCAACATTCGTGTTACCGGCTTGCCCTCCTGAATCGTTATCAGACTCAGCCATAACCTCACTCACTATAGTCAACAACACAAACGCCACCACCTACAAACTTATTATATACACACAACTCTTTTTATTCTATGCTCTCTCTCTATATATATATACAAAGTATTAATTAACTCACTTACTACAACTATAGTACATTAACTGATACAAAATTATTCTAATAATTAACTGAGTCATAAATTTAGATATTTGATTGGAATAAGATTGTTTTATTTAAATAAAGATATGTGTATATTATGAGAAAATAGATATAAAGTATTAGTAATAGTATTTGACTAGGTATATAATAATTAAGATTGGATTGAGAGTGAATAATTGGGAGAAGATATAATTAAATAAGAAAGGTTGGAAAATGGGGGTTGGAGTGGGAGAAGTGGGTGTTGTTGGATTGAAGAATTGGAATAATTAAGGTGTTTGGAGTTTTTTAATTTTGCTTAATTATTATGGAGTGTAGTTAGCTAAGAGACGTGGCTAATTTGTGGGCGTTGGTTTATGTGATTAATTAAGTAGTTGACGCGTAAGGTTGATGATTAGCGTTGGATTAGAAGGAAAGAGATGGAGAAACACGTGGGTGTTGAATTATGGTAAAGGGAAGAAGAGCTTATAAGCTGTTTCTGTAGGACGGCTCCATCTGCTATGAAGACAAAAACTTCAAGCCTAGCCTTCAAATCACTTTATCACATTATTCTTCTTCTTATTATTATTATTATAATTATTAATCAAAATATATATTTATTATAAATTTAAATTAAAAAAAAATAGTCGTTTTCAAAATTGAAAACAGAAATAAATATGTTACTACCATAATATTTGCTTGTTTAACAAAATCGTAATTTATAATGATTTAAATAATATTTACTTCTTTTGACAGAAAAAGGAAAACATTGCATTCACTGATGTAATTAATAGTTATATAAAATTTATAAAACCGGACAATTAATTAATTTTATCAAATATTTATAATTCAACCATTTAATAATCTATATATTACAATATCTATTGCGTGTAATTATTTAAATAAATTGTTAATCTTGATTTTGTAGGTATTACACTATATATATTACATAGATTTTAATAATTAACTTACACTATTATAGACATTTTAATATGTACAAAAAAATTCATACACTCAATTTTTAAGTTATCAAAGTCCACTCTCTCTCTCGAGCTTACTTATCTATCATCTAACCAAGAGTTTTAATATTTAGTATACAATTCTAAAAATACAATAAAAACTACAGGATAAAATTGAATTAAAATATTAATTTTGGATTCTGCAAAAAAATAAAAAAAATAGAGAAAAGTTCAATTTGATTAAATCATAACTTATTTTTAAAGAAATTCATTTTAAGTTCTTGAGCCAAATCATAGATTTTCATACCAAAAAAATATGAAATTCAAATTTTAAGAAAAAAATTATATTAATACCTACAAGAAAATAATAATTAATTTTGAGACAAAATGTAATTATTATGTTGATTAATTTATATATAATTTTATAAATTAAAAAATTATTAGTATTTAAAGTAATTTATATTATTAATAAAAATTTATAAAATAATTTCTAAATTTATATTTAATATTAACTATCAAGTTTTATCTATTATAACTACTAATTACCTTGAGTTTTATGATCAATTACCAAATATACAAGACTTAAGTTTATGATCAAATTACCTTGAGTTTTAAGAGAGAAGTCACTTGCCAATTTTGTTTTAAGTTTTTATTTTGAGAAAATATTTAAAACAAAATTAATAACGAAATTACTAGCAGAATCTAAAATAGTAACAAAATTTTAGGGTGATTGTCAAATTATGTTTAGGTTGTAAATAAAATTAATTAATAACTTAAAATAAATTTTAAATATTGATTAAAATATTTTAACATGAAAATATTATTTTTTATATATTAAAATATTTAAAAAGTGCTCATTCCATTTTAAACTGAATTGGGGTTAAAAAAATTAAAAATATTTAAACTGAATAAAAAAATATATGTTTTTTATATTTAAGTCTATGATCTTGAAGTGCAGATAATACATATACATCTATCTTGTTCTGGGTTAAGATTCAATATCTTATTACGAATAAAGCATCACAAAAATGTTGAAATTATCGGATAAAACTCTTATATACACGATCATTAAACTAAGAAATTGAGAAACAATATGAATGATAAAAGAGAATACGGGTTGGACAAAAAATAATAATAAAATACATTTTTTTATCACAAGTTAAAATTAGCTTATAAATAAATTAAAAACAAAACCTTTATATGTAATTTTTTAATATAAATTAACTTAAGAGTATTTATACAAATTTATTTTCATAAATCCTTTTTAAAGAAGAAAATTAATAAATGAACTTGATTTTTTTATATACTAAAATTAATGTATGCATAAATTTTTAAAAAAATTACACGTTAACTTATACATAAATGTATTTTAATTTACAAAAAAAAAAAAAAAAAATTTTTGAAAAGATGATAAATAATTTATTTTATGAAATTAATTTTAATTTGTGAATTTTTT
>Ga0123342_1003925_pt1 | contig 23330 bp, 11 predicted proteins | sample Turbeawhitnodule_FD_89960 | JGI IMG/M metagenome (GOLD analysis project Ga0123342, IMG submission 89960) | Root nodule microbial communities of legume samples collected from Mexico - Turtle bean Mexico white nodule | ecosystem: Host-associated > Plants > Roots > Nodule | place: Mexico: Nepantla... | reverse complement strand
TTAGAACTTAAACTTCAAAAAGCATTTATTTTCTTTTAAATAAAACTACAAAATGTTATTTTTAAAAAATACCTTTTAAATTTTAATTTTTATATTTAAAACTTTTTTTTTTTTTTTTTTTTTTTATATTGCAATATAGATATCTAGAAGATTAAGGACAAAATAGATATTTTGTAGATAGGTAGCACAAACAAGGATACAAATACTGACACGACACATATACGGATATGCAGATACGTATAATTTTTAAAATGTAGGACACGAATCTATATATTATATAATTATGAATTATATAAATTGACAATAAATATTTATGTGTACAAGTATCTTTCAGATTTTTTTGGAGCAGAATATGTTTTTCATGAATGGTTCAAAAAAAATTGTTCCTTATTTTTATAATCATAATAAAAATTTATATAATAAATTTGAGTTTTTATAAAATTATTATATTTATCCTTTTTAAAATTGTGTTAGAACAGTGTTAAAATTGTCAGAAATTTAATAAATATTTTTTGAATTAAACACTTTACTCATAAGTGTTTTACGTGTTCAACACAGACATATCATTTAAGAGAAGTGTCGGAGATTTATAGGTTGAATAAATCAGAATTGATAGGAAGAAGTAGCCATAAAATATTTATGTATTTCTATCCACTTATTTATATAATTAACATTTATATTTTTATTTATTTAAATTTTATTTTTTATTATACTTTTTACTTTAATTTTTTTTTCTCTCGTGCAGGATTGTATGAAAGTAAATTGGGAAGAAAGAAATATGAATATTGAACGTTTATGGTATAATTGTAAGCCTATAAACCCCTGACGAAAAGAGGTGGGTTTTATTGTAGGCATGGGGGAAAAGCACAGAGAAGAGAAAAGAAGAGAAGGAGGCGATTCAATGGAAACCCAAAAGCAGAACAATAAAAAGCGGAAGCAAGTTTTCCCATACGGAAACTACAAGAGTTACTATGGATATCGAGTATTCTTCTTCTCTTTCATTTGTTAGCGTTTTTTTTATTGAGTTTAAGGTTGCCCATGTTCGATATTTTGTTAATTTGATGTTGTTTCAGATTGATCAAGGCATGGATGAAGATCCTCGATTGAAAGTGTTCAGAAAGGAGTGGTTTGAAGGGAAGGACTGTCTTGATATTGGCTGCAACAACGGGATAATCACTATACAGATTGGTAATTTTCTCCCTATTTCCTTAATATTTCTGTTTCAATGATTTATGCCTTCAACTAAGCTATCATTCAAATGGCTATAAGTTTGACTATTGCTGTAAAGTAAATAACTATTTGCATCTCATGCTCATTGCTTCTCCCCCACAGCACAGAAGTTTTGCTGCCGGAGCATTCTTGGACTTGACATTGATTCTGGTAAGATTCTAATCTATTTTAATATTTATTGCCTGATGGTATCTTGTGAGTTAAAATTCAGCTTTGTTCTGTATATGTTTCTTTCTTACCCTAAACGAATGCCAAACATAGCATAATTCTAATGTGTATGTCTTGAAATTAAAAATTGATATTGCTTTGCCATGAACAGTAAAAATAATGTTTATTTTTCTGTAGTTATTAGTGAAAACAGTCAATGGAAGCAGAAAACATTTCCTTAGGGCCTCAATTTTTGAATTGAATAGGGCTTAAACCAACTCAAACTATATTCTCCTTGCAACGGGACAGGTGGCTAATATGCAGTATACTTCTCTAGCAAAGTAACGTTTATGATTTGAAATCAGCATAGAATGAAACAGTTAGTTAAAAAAATATATATTTAGAAATTGATTTAACTCTATCTCAAGGAGAAAAGAGGGTGTAAAGATGCTCTGAATTTTGTTTCTGGTATCAGTATTGGATACTTATCAGGAAGTTAGATAAGTTGTTTACAATTATGTCAATATCATATTCATGATTTAGAAACAGATAGTATTAAGTATAAACTCCTTACTCAACTTTTGAACTTGCCAATTGGGTAGTACCAATAATTTTTTTAATTGATTTTTTTATGCTCAATGCTAGATCGAGTTCAGGATGCATATTGGAATCTCAGGAAAGCTCTTAGATGGACCTCTACTGGGAATAAACCTGTGAAAGCCTCCAAACTTCAGGACAAGGATCGTGCTGATGATTCAGGCAACAGTGTTTCTGCCTTGTCTAATGAGACTAAGGAGATTTCAAAGAAACATTCTTCTTCAGAGCAAAGTGATCTGTTAACTATAGTTTCATTTAGACGAGAAAATTTTGTTCACAGTCGACATCCACCAGGAAAGAACTATGATACAATTCTTTGGTAAGTTACTGTGTTAGTTGTTGCCCCCTGTTTCACTTCCTGAAAAACATTTTTTGGGCTAAAACTTTTAAGGGGAGGGACTGAAGTAGGTAGAAATTTGTCATGCCTTATGCCCTATAGGAAAAGTCCTGTTCAAATTTGTTTGGATTTGATTTTTTTGTCCTTTCTAGTCCTTTCTAGTCCTTTTTTTGGATTGACTTCCACTGGATAGTTGCTATTTATTGAAAATAATTTGGGCAATATCCGAGACCCAGAAGTTGTCTCCAGAGTTAGGTCAGGAGCGCTTTGGCTATGTTTTTCTAGTTAATGTGGGACATCCTAATACCCACCACTCACATCCACCAATGGATAACTAAAGGGTAAATTTTGCATGATTGGACATGTGTGGATTACCTAACATCAAGACTAGATATGTGTTCCATTGTTATCAGTATAGTTTGATTCATGATGCAATAATGATTTGATTCAAGTAGCTAGCAATATGAATCATTGAAAAAAATCACTGTGGTGTGGTTCTTGAATCGTACCATGAATCACAGGTGAATAACAAGTATCACTACATTACCATTTGATGAATTATGTGATTCTATGGCTGGTGAGTTGCGTACCAAACTAGGTCAGGTTATGCACGACCCAGCTCTGAAAAGACCAAGAAAATATAATATTATGTTCTCAACCCATTCTTTTTGACTTCTTTCTACTCTTCTTTGATCCTCCTCTTCTTGACTCTCATACCTTTCTTTGATACGTTTCTTTTGATATAGTAACAACTACTTGAAGATGGTGATTTTTTTTACTTGTCTGTGGCCTGGAAATTGTAAATTTCAGAGGATGGTCTTTTCTTCTTTTCAAACACTAATGTGGTTAGCTACTATTCATTATATTTTATCTTCATAGGTAAAACTCTTTAAATTATTCCCCCTAAATGTCAACTATACTAAGGAACCCTGGTGTGAGAAAACTTCTTACAGGGGAAGCTATGAGCAAGGGTCATTGTTCTCAGTCTTACCCTTGCATATGAAAACAATCTTTTACCGAATTCAAACTCATGCCAACCAGTGACCCTGGTGCAAGTTTACCGCAATGCCAGGTTTTGCCTCCTTCCTCCTAAATGTAGGCACCAGATTCAAAATAATTTGTGGAATTTGGGTCCATCAAACACTACCACTGTTTTGGCAGTTTTTGTAGATGCTGGTATCTGTCAAGTTTGGCATACCAATATTATATATTTTATTAAAAAATATATTAATTTGTATATTGTGTATGTTCCATAATTTTAATTTGGGTTGAATGTGTTTTTAGATTTATCTGTTTCAGTTATTGATTGTGAATTTGTACTTCTATGTCTTTGTTAGTTTATGGACTATATTTTATTATCAATCATGAATCTTACTATTCATGATACCGTTAAATTCACAATTGAGAAAATAGACATTCCAATTCTCCATTTGAATGTTGATTCAATTGCCATGTCTGGCACTATACTGATAGTGATATAATTCAGCCTCCAGCTAACTTGAAGGGAAAAATTTCCCAAGTGTTGTTTTTTTTTTTTTTGATCAGCAACGAATTAATATAATTTAAAAGAAACACTTTAGGGGTGTTCCAACCCTTATACATAAAACCTCCTAATTTCCCAAGTGTTGTTATAAGTACTTTATGGCCATATTCCTAGTCTATGTGTGACATCTTAGCACTATCCTAATGGATATCTCATATTTTACTTTTTTGTTCTTAATGCTTGGATATTTTTGAAATTGCATTTTTAAGCATGATTACTCATTACTTTTATTGACCAAGCACTTGCATTTTCAATTATTAAGCTGCAGGAAGAAAGATATTCTCAAGTTGGTTTTGACTTAACCCTTTCTCTATAACAATATTACCCGAATATGTTTATTTTGATTTGTCTCCAATGTGCTGCTTAGGTTAAAATATAAGTTATCTTTCCATTGTAGTTTGAGTGTAACGAAGTGGATACATCTAAATTGGGGGGATGACGGCTTAATTACTTTATTTTCAGAGATTTGGGAACTGCTCCGACCTGTAAGTATTATCTCTTTTTATCATCCTATTGTTTTTCTTTCTACTATTTGTCTTGACCACCGAATATAAAAATGTTGAAAAAGAAACTGAAAAAGTATATATGGCTGCACATGATTTCTTCTGCAAACCTACTCCCAGCCCCTTCCTTTCTCTTTAACCTGGTAGTCATGGATGTTTTCTTCTACACTCTTTCTCAAGTTCCATCTCCTCACTCTAGTCAGACTTTTTACTTTTTCTTTTTGTTCCAGCTTGGATTAATATTCTTTACTTTTTTTTTATTTAATAATGCACGTGATCTCCAGGAAACCAGCAAACCACCCAGTACCCACGCATCCCTACCTTTCTGTAACTATATTTTGTTGTATATGTAAAAAAACATTATTTCTTCTGTGCAGGGTGGCATTTTTGTGGTGGAACCTCAACCATGGAAGTCATATGAAAGCAATCGTAATGTATCAGAGGTGATAGTTTGCTAGCCTTCCTTTCTGTGATTATCATGTTAATATTATTAAAGGGGTACTGGGAAGTGTAAACTATAAACCTTTACATGCATACTTTGGCAAGCTTACTAAGTTTACACTAGTTATCTTTGATCTATTCTTGTAATCTCTGCATGGTCTGGAATCATTTTTTAAAGTGGAAAATGTTTTCTTGAAATAAACAAATCATTAGCTTCAATGGATGTGTATTCTGTAATTCTGTTTTTATGTTAATGGAACAACTAATGCGTTATGAATTTGCTGATATTTTACTACTGTTCTTAAAAGTTTCTTTAATCCTAGCTGGACAATGCTAAAAATAAGAAAGGGGCTATTGAATTATTTCATTTTTTCCATTATGCAGACCACTGCTGCCAACTACCGTAATATTACAATTCGTCCAGAACAGTTTCAGGAAATATTACTGGATAAGGTTTGCGTTGAATATTTATTTTGGAATACTACCTTCCTCTTTTGGTAACAAGCATTCCTGTTGTTGCATTGCCTATTTATCATGACTTTATTCAGATTCTAATGGCTGATGTTTAAATGACTCAGATTGGATTTCGAACTGTAGAAGACATCACTTCTGGTTTGACACTTAGCAAGACTGGTTTCAATAGACCAATTTTGGTTTTTCGCAAATGATCTGTGCAGAGTTAGTTGCACAGTCAATGTCATAATTTAGCTTTTGCTCCGCAGAGATGCGGCTGTTATATATTGAGATCAATGCTGGTTCTTACCGACAGCAATCTTGCATGCAGTGCAGATACTGTTCACGAAACAGTAGTAAAACAGATTTTGAGTTGAGGGGGTTGAATGTAGAGGAGGAAAATGCATATCCATGTATTTTTATCTTTTTGTGTAAATACGAATGGCTTTTATGGAGCTTTTAAAAGTGAGTAAACACTCAGAATACTTAAAAATTCACTCCACTTAATTTGATTTTTAAGCTAAGAAATGTGATGTAATTTCTCTTATGTTTTATAGATTGAAATTGAATGATTAAAGGATGTGTTATGTTTACAATTTTGTAAAATATCTGGATTGACTTTTAGAAATAATGGTAGCGTTTCTATTTTTCTCCAATGTCCTCTTGGAGTATTTATTCTAAAAATGAATCATGTTTATTTCAGTACTTTTCTTTTTTTAATTTAAATTTTTGTTTCTATTTAATTGTAATTTGTTAAGTTCAAGGGAATATTAGTATTTTTTATCAATTAAATATTTAATTAGTTTATCTATATATAAAATAATTATTGAATAGTTGCAAGTACTCATTGGGTATGCGTGTGTGCGCGCATTTGCATGCTCAGAAAAACTCACGTGAACGTGCACGTGCACAGAGGAGGGAGAGAATGACTAATGGTGCCTATGTGGATTTCAATTTAACCCTCATAAATAATAACCCTTTTTACAAGCTCACAACATTATCTTCCATACCAGATCACACAATTTTGTTATGGGCAACAAAGTTAAATAAAAGACTTAATTATATTTTGATTTTTTTTTCTTAATTTGAATTATAGAATTTAAATTTGATTCAAAATTTGAAAAAAATAATTATACATTTCATAAAATTGAATAAGTAGCTATGTATTACATACGGATTAGACATATATCTATATATTATATAATTTTGAATTATATAAATTGACAATAAATATTTATGTGTACGGAGATGTTTCTCTTAACTGGTTCAAAATGATTTGTTCCTTATTTTTTAATATAATAAAAATTTATACAATAAGTTTGAACTTTTAGAAAATTAAGGTATGTATGCTTTTTAAAATTGTGTCAGATGTTAAAAATGTCAAAAATCGAACAAATATTTTTTTGAATGAAACACTTTACCGATATATATATCTGAGTATTAGCGTTTAGTGTGTCCGATTTAATTGCATTGTCTCATTAGCCTGATAAATCAGTAGTTAAAGGTGATAAGAAAGAAATGTATAGTAGTGAAAGCAGAAAAGTCAAATGTGTGAAGAAAAAGAAAAAGAAAGGATGAGAGGCTTTACTAAAAATTCAAAAACCAGGGTCCAAATGAATTATGGTCATAATTGCCTCATTACTTTTACTTTCAACGTTTTCTTCATCTCACCTCACTTCATAACGCTCGTCATTATTGCACTTCATGACGACTGCACTAATTCCTCTTATATCTTCTCTTCCATATTCTTCATTCTCCTCACACCATGGACCCTTCATTTCATCTCCCTTCTCCTCCTATGGAACACCATTCTTCTTCCACTCATCAAGAAGAACTCACTTTGGATGACTTCCTCAATGATGCCAAAACAAAGAACAAAATTCAGCAGCTGGCTGCAATGGTTGGTGTTCACACTACAGAACCAGCGATTGTGCTCACTGAAGTAGTCAGAGCTCTCAAACTCTTCAACCATTACTATAATATTACTACTTCAAAATAATGTTTTAGTTCTTTTCCATAATCGCCTTCATGCTTTTTTTTTGTTTCTTTTGTTCATATGATATGCGACTTGCGTATTTTCTGTCATCCTTCTACCAAATAATACTTTCAGAATCTGTCTTTGGATCCTTCTTACTTTTCTTTAACTCTTCTCATCCCACTTAGATAACATCAAATCTTTCATCCTTCAATTCACTTTACAGTTTTAGGTTAAGTATATTTTTTGTGATAGTAATATAACGCTTCCTAATCCAAATTTTAGATTTCGGTTATAAGTATTTTACTAGTGTTTTTAAATCTAACAAATAAATTTTCAACAGATTATCATCAACATCAACATCATTCGTACTGAAAATTTGTTTATCATAAGAATAGTATGAATTCATTTCAATTATTTTCTATGGTTACAAATACTTAAAAAAGTCTAAACTTATCATTAAATAAAAATTAATTTTAAAGATAAAAAAATAATTAGCTGTTACACTGATTAAATTAAAAACAATTTTAAAGATTAAAAAAATTGTTTGTTTCTAAATTAGTTTTTATTACTGATAAAATAATTTTTAAATTTGCATCTAATTAGCTACCAGGTTAGAATCTAAAATAATTGATAGTTAAAATTCTAGTAGGTACTTAGATATCAATTTAAAAACTATTTATCAATAATAAAATTAATTTAGAAATCAATAATTTTTTTAGTCTTTAAAATTGTGTCTAATTTAATTATTATAGCAACTAATTATTTGTCTCTAAAATTGATTTTTATTTAATGATTTTCTTATCATTAAGAAACAAACATAATTAACCCTTTAATTTTTTTTATTTAGTGAAAGATTCATTTCATTATGTCCATGATTGGCGAGTTTGGAATAGAGGAAAATTATTTTAGAAAAAAAAAGAATCCAGGGAAAGAAGGTAATATATATAACAAAAATGAAAAAAAAAAAGTGTATATTATCGACCAGTGTTTAAAAATTAGACTAATTCCATGAAACATATAAATAAAAGGTGGTGGACTGAAAATTGTGGTAAACAAAGTTGGTTGTTTAAAAATGTTTTCAAAATGCAAAGCTAAAAATTGGTATAAAAGGTTGCTTCCACCATTTTGTTTTCTACTGTATATGTTTTTTATGGTGGTGTGTTCTAGTAACTGGGTCTAAGTTCCAGAATGAAGTCAAACCATCAATATCATAATTTCTTTATATATATATATATACATATATTAATTTTATATAATTTTTCTATTATATAAAAAATAAGATAATTAAAAAATTATTTATTATACATTATAAACATTTACAACTTAATTGTAGAATAAAAATAGGTATTTTTTTTTTATATAAGTAGTAATCTATTTTCATTATCCTTTATTGTAAAACTTATAAAATATTATTAAGGATAAAGTGAGAAAATAATTTGAGTAGAAATCTTATTATACATTGTTATAAATGTTACAATATTATTGTATCTATTAAACAAGTAAAAAAAACACTAGTTTTCTAAGTATTAAACATCATTCTAAGTAATCTATTAAAACTAAGGGACACTAATATTAACTCATTTTACTAAATACGAAAATTAGTTAAAATTGTTTATTTCTTTTTTCATTTAAAAATAATTTTATTAAAGTACATTTTATTAACTTGATTTAAAAATAAGAGTTATTGAGAATAGAATCATTGGTTTTTTTAGTAAGTGTGTATTATATGTTGGATGTGTTATATTTATGGAGGGAGAAAGAAGGTGATACTTTGGGATCATAATGATTTCTTGTTCCTTTTTAGGTAAAATTATTAGGCAATTTTAGGGTACAAGATCACTCAAGTAATTTTTAATATGAAGCTCAAGAACTGTCATTTTCATTATCATTCGTAAGGGATTATAAAATTTTGATCACATTTAAAATCTTTAAAATGTATTCTGGTGTTGATCTTGCCTTGAATGTTGCATCTCCATCTATTTACCATTTTTTTACATTTAATCTTTTGGGGTTAATTATTTATTTTCCACTTAAGCAATTTATCAACACGTTGGATTGATTATTATTTGATCTTAAGTACAAACTTAAGTAAATTATTATTTTATTTAAATATAAATTTTATGGCTTTTTGTTTATATTTATAATGTTGTGTTATGAATATTGTTTTTTAAGAAAATGAACTAACTGGATTTTGTTGTTGTTGTTGTATTATATAATAAAACTTTTCTGATAATTTTTTAGTGACATGTATTATAAATTCATTAAACCATTATTTCATTAATTGTTCACGAGATAAAAAGATATGTTAAAAAAGAGTAAATTAGCCACGTAAAATAGTGATTTATATCTTATACTTCGATTTTTTTTTTATATATTATAGCACACTATCAAATTATATGTTTGAGTGACCTATTTTTATTTAATGATGTTTTTAATTATGTATATTAGTAGAAATGTATTTAAAATCAGTACATATGATTTTTTTTGTTATTTTTCATAATTTATAGTTATTTACATTTTTTTACTTTATTTGTGTGAATTTATTGAGTATGATGTTTTGATTTTAGAGTATAAACTAGTGAGCATGGGCACGGGTCATACGAAAATTTATTTTAAATTGTATGAGTCTGATTAGAAAAATGTGATTTTGAAATATGAAAATAATGATGTTAATTAAATATTAGAAATATAATATTTATGATTATTTCATACCTGATTAATGGTATTTAAAATATTATTCTTTAACTTTTTTTCATAATTTAGTAAAAATTGAATGTATGTTAAAATTTAGCAACATTTTTTTTAAAAAATTTATATAATTATTTGCTAATAATATACATATCTATGTTAACTATTTTAATGATTAAACTATATAAATAAATAATGAAACAATAAAAATATCACTTTCAAAAGAAGTGAAATAGTATTAAAAAATTAAACAGTATCTAAATTACAAAAACAACAATTTTTTTCTTATAAATGAAATCAATAAATTAATATTAATTTCATAAATTCGTATTATTATAGGACAATTTATATTATTATATATAAATGTAAATAAGTGTGAAACTTAGTAGATATATTATTTTGAAAAACTGTCTTTGAAAATAATATTGGTGGTTGTGTTTGTATTTTATAGTAGAAGGAGGTATAGCTTGAGTTAAGCGTAACAAAACCTGAATTTTCATCACATTAAAAGACTTCAAAAGATTAAAAATAAATTTATCTAACCACGAATTAATTCCCTGTTGTTAATCGGATAACTTTTCAGAGAACTTTAACAGCATCAATGGTAAAATAAAAAAATAAAAAAACAAGAGATTAAAAATCAAATAATTTTATAAAGTGATATAATTTAATTGGCTAACACCGTTGTCCAAAATTTATAGAAGAGTGATGATCCATCTGAAATATTGGGAGTGAACAAGGAACGGCAAAGTTTGTCAAAAGCTTTCTTCATTGTATTTAGACAAAGACATCTGCTACAGCTTACAGGGTCGGTGCTATTGAGTCATTATTACATTATCTACAAAATCTGATTTGAATATGATACATCTGATGCAAATATTTTCCTTCAAAGAATACTCTATTCCAACTCCTTTAGAAAATCAACATTATCTACAAAAACCTGCACATTTAGAGGTGGTAAAGCTAGTTAGTCACAAATGCTGATTAATACGAATGAGCAACAAGGATTGAATTTCAAACCACATGATCATAAAAACATTGATATCATGTCATGAATTAACTATCCTATCATGAGTTCAGATTGCTAGTAAGAACATATGAATGATTTTATGTTTAACAGTGTTGAACAATCAAAAACTTTATGATCAAGTAGTTCAAGCTTTCATCTCTATTGCCATTTCTTCTAAATGAAGATAAAGTTCAATATACTGTAAAAATGGGCCTATTGAGTGAAGGGTGAGGGGGCATGTTAGTGATATAACTTAATCCTTTTAAGAGAGTTTGCCTTCGATAAGATATTAGAGCCTTTATCAACAAACAATCAAGTTCAATCCTTGTCTATTATACATAAGCTTTTTTATCCAAGCCTCATTCATGAGCTTTCATTTTCTAGCTTAAGCCTTGGGGAGACATTAAATAGCAAGATCAATTAGACATACCGACTTCCAACCATCAGGATCCAAGCATGCAGTAATTTTGGTGTTGATACCAGGTAATGGTCCAGGTTCACGAGTAATCTTTCCTCCAGATAGTTTAATTGCTTCTGCAGTTTTGTACACATCATCTGTGCCTACTGCAATCTGCAAATTGGCATAGAAGTTACGGATTTGATAGAAAATGAGAAAAAAGTTTAGAGAGAAAAAAAGTAGTGCGTGTCACTTTTTAGATAAATATAATATTGTTATTTCTCAAAAGTTGAATACAGCAACACAAGTTCTTGTTCAACTGATTCCTGACTACCTTACACATTCAGAATCAGAAAGGTGTGCAAAGAAAATCAACAGAGAATTGTCTTTAGGTAGGTATGAAACAAGTCACTAAGAATCTACAACTGGTCAAGTACAGAGAGCTTGGGTAGTTAGTATGAGGTCATACGTATTGTGCTGAAAAATTGAAGGTATGAATATGAAGTTAACTATGGATACGAAAACACAAGGTAACAATCATTTCAGTTAGCTTCTGTTTGTTCAAACTCTTTTACTGTTAGCGAGGATCGAGAAGAGATGATATGCGATTGTATTGCACTTTTAGAACAGCGGTTGTGAAGTGATTTGCGCTGAAACTCTTGCGTGCCTCACAGGTTTCAACTTCTGCTTTATAATGGTGAGAAATGAGAAGAAATTTACGTTGACTTGTGGCTTATAAGCTTCATATAGCATAATCAATTACTTGAACCCATAATCGATTGAGTTTTATTTTTCTATTATAATCAATAATAAATAATTAAAATAATCTAAAAATAATAAATAATAACTATAATAAATGAAATCATTTTACTTTTCACTCATTTTCACTCTCAACTCATTCAAAGAATATCACGTTCCACTCTAATTCCCTTTCTTTCTTTCATTTTTACTTTCTCCCTTACAGAAAATAAAAGCTGATATAATAATTGTAGCAATGAAAACCTCTTCCACAGATCCCATAAAAAGAATTTGGGGAGGGAGAAACTTCTACTTACTTGAGCATAAGCATTTCCTTTATCGTATTCAGTGACTCCATAATTGTAAGTCAACTCCAGAACAGTGCTTTTATCTTCTGGACCATAACCCAGCATTGCTATGGTATACTGCCCAAAAGAAGGCCATCAAAGAAACACAGGTGAAATGAAGATAAGCACATGCCCTAAAGTATCAAATAAGGTGTTGTGAAACAATTTTGAGGCAGATAAAGCAAGCAAGACGAAAACCTCAAATTTATAAAGGAAACCATCATAAAAATCAGAAAAAAAAAATCGGAAAGTTGCATTTGCAGATCATCAAATGTACTTGCAAAAATTTCACACACTCATAAACCTAAATTTAAACCATCTTAACTGTTAAATATAAGGTATATAATTTGCATATATTTCACAGAAAAAAAAAAGTAAAGGGGAAGTCATCATACCTTGTATTCTGGATTGTCTCGAGTACGAAGCAGCTCCATACCAAATGCCTAAATGTTAAAAACGACACGACCTTAATTTTATGCAAAGGAAATAAGAAAACAGTAGAGTCTGAACCAACATAAACTACAAATGACCCTAACCTTCTCATAAAATTCTATGGAACGATTAAGATCACCCACTCGGAGCATTACTTGGCACAAGGGTTCAGGAGTTGGACCTCTTTCTATAAGTTCAAATTTGTAACCATCGGGGTCTTCAACAAATGCAATTACTGAACGCCCTCCCTTTACAGGACCAGGCTCTCTAGTTATTTTACCACCCTTAGCTCTTATTAGCTCCACTGCTTTTACAACCTAATAGAGAATCATACAAACAAAGAAATTCTAGCAATGTGGTCAAAAGGCCAATAGAGAAGAAATCCTACCAACTCAACAGGAAAGAACAACCTATGAGCACTACAAAGATGTTAAAAAAAAGGACCATAGAGGATGCTAAAGCTTGGAAAACTTACATCATCAACGGCAATACCAAAATGGCCAAATGCAGTTCCAATATCATACTTGTCAACTCCATAATCTGAAATGTTGTTAAACAAAAAAGCCAAAATCAATCGAAAACTCTCTTTGCATAAGCAGACATAGCTTACTCCAACAAAGAGCCAAAGTCCTATAATTATTACTAAAGGTCATTGAGTAGACTAGATTTTGCACATTTCAAGAGGAATACCATTATAAACACAGTGAGACCCTTACTATATGTCAGTTCAATAACAAAGTGTGAGTCTTCAGGCCCATATCCAAGAAAGGCATTAGTATATCTCTCCTCCGGTATGTCCCTCTTTCTGAGGAGCTTCATTCCAAGACACTCCGTATAAAACCTAAAATCACCAAGAGTAAACGCTCATCCATAAACCTTTTTATATCACAGATAAGCAGCTTTCAATCAATTAAGCTGAAGTTCTCTCATTTAGCTTCTTCTAAATTTACCTTAACTCATCTATGCTGATTTTTAACTTAAGGTAGAAACTTAATTAATTTTTTACCTTTTTTTTTCTCTCCTATAAGTGCTTATTGAAAAGTTTTATCCAAACAAGACCCAATTGGGATATATATAATACAGTGCATACTTTATGGTCCTGTCCAAGTCCCCAACTCGATACACAACGTGAAGCATTCTTCGATTGTCCTGCTTGACCCACTCAAGCACATTTTCCGGTGAAGCAGCCGCGACAGATTGAGACACGTCCCCTGACGCCATGACTCTCACGGGATTACCATCTTGTCTCAGCACTCTGGAAGCCTTCAGGCCAAAACTATGGTACCGAGACACTGCACCCAAATCCAAAATTCAATTTCAAAGTGTTGAATCAGCACAAGTGGCAATTGAAGCAGCAATTGGGATTGAAAAAAGGCAACAAATACTCATCAATTGAAGTGACAGAAGAATATGAACTTACCAGAGAAAGAGAGACGGGGAGAAGGGTTGAAGAGAGGAAGAGAGGAAGGTGGAGAGATGGTGAGAGAGGAGAGAGTGGGTCGAATCGAAGAAGCCATGAGAACCACTCTCACCATTGGTGCTGTGTGTGGTGTGGATTAGGGAGAAGAGAAGAAAAGAGAAGCGGAGAATAATAGGTATTATATTGGTTCGGTAACTTAGCTTCTCAAATTTTGTTTCCTTTGTTCCATCATTTTTACTTTGCATTATTCCATTTCTCTGGAATTATTGTTACTTGATTCCTCTTTCTATTCCTTTTCCCTATCATTTGGGAGTTCGATGGAACGTTTCAAACTTCAAACCAAAAATAAATTAATCGTCTTCTACCAATTAAAATTTTATACAAATCTCCATTTTGATTTTCAAATGATTATGTTTTAAAAACACTACACCTAAAGATCATACTAAAAATATAAATATACTTTAAGAAATTTATTATTAAATTACTCTTTCTAATGAATATATAAATTGTTATATTATAAAATCCATAATAATTACATATTTTAAATATAATCTATCATATTATACAATTCATCACAAATTAATATTTAAATTGAATAATTTAAGTCATAATATAATATTTTCAATTATATAATATAAAAAGAATAATATAAATATTTTATACATAATTGTAATTAATTAGTAAAGAAGAATATGTTAGCATAAATTACTAATCAGTATAACATAAACATTGAATAAATGTTAAAGAAATCAAACTTAATTAGTTAATATATGAGTTATTTCTAAACGGGGACGAGAATAGGTGTTATTCTTTAAATTATAAACTTAAATAAAAATTTAATTCTAAAATGTAAGTCAAACTAAATATATGACAAACTATCAATAAAAATCAATCTTTTTAAAAAAATCAAATAAATTATATGCAAAGTATATGTTTAAATATTTTATTTTCTTAAAAATATTTTCAATTCTAGAAATCTATATATATGTGTATATATATAAATATATGAAAATAAAATATAAATAATTTTTCAATTCTTAATAATTTTACTGTAGTAGTTTGATAAAAAAAAATCAAATAAAGATACTAACAGCATGTATTCTGATATCATAATATCTTATCCACCTAATAACTAAAATATTTGTATTCATTGTTATTAATAAATGAATAATTAAAATACTTTACATATTTAAGATCATTGTGATTGAAAATTGAATTCTCGAGTGATTGAAAATACATTATATTTTTCAAAATGATAACAGTTAAATACCTATTTTTTTAAAATTATGACAAATTAAAATTTTCAAAACATGCTTTAGACCCCTTTCTCGTTACTTTATTATCTCAAGCTGCACACAGTAAATTTCCATCTTAATCTTTAGAGTTATAAATATCGATTACTTGATTTTAATTATTCAATATTTACTTTTAACCTTTAATTGATAAAGTTAAATTAAGTTTAACCCTTTTTAATATCCTTTACAAAATTAAAGGTTGAACAAATTATGTTTATAAGATCTAAAAGGACATTTATTTTGACCCAGAACACTGCCCCTTAGATTATCATCTTGACTATATGAGCTCAATAATAAAGGTGACATAGATACCTCATTCTACATGCACCGTTCAAAACCAATTTCATTTCATACTTTTGAAAAACTAACCCATGTTTAAATGAAATAGAATAAATATATGTATTCATTTAAAGAGAGATAAGATAAAAATGAAGGAATTTTTTATTTTTAAAAAATAATCAATAAATTAATTTAAAGAAGTTTTAAATTATTTATACTTTTTGTTATATTATGCTATCGAAAATCTGAATAGTCGACTACTCAGACGGTCTAGCGGTCACTTGATAAAAAACAATGTTCACGTCACATCACAGAGTAGGAATATTAATCTCGATTAGGAATTATAAAGTGGGATTAAACGTCAATTAGATTTGGCTTAATCATTCTGACAGGATAAGACCCACTAAAACGGTATAAATAAGAGAAAACTTTCGTAGTGAAATGTAATGTTATTTTTAATTAAACTACCAAAATTGACCTCTTTTAACTTGAGCGTCGGAGTATCTTTGTAGTTACTCTCACCCTCTTGGACACCCAAAGAGAACACTTATAATTAAAGAGAAAACAAAAACATCTTTATAGGTATCCCACACGGACATCCAAGAAGAATAGTTAAAATTAAAGAAAAGACAAAAATAGAAGATATTCGGTCTTGTATAAATGGTAAGAATATAATTTTTTTTTGGACTGGGGATATTTTGGAAAATGATTATTTTCTTTACGCATTTCATTCTTTTTTTTTTTTCCCTTAAAAGTGATATGTTTTCTCACTTTCTTTATTATCTTATAAGAGAAATGTTTCTTTATGTGCGTTTGCAGCAATTACTTTTCGTTCTAAAATTCCTCAAACTACTGAACTCTAAAGAACAAATCATTACTTTAGAAGATGAAAATTAGTTCTTAAATTATATTATAGTTTCTAAGTGAGTTTTAAACTTAATTTTTATTTTTATTTGCTTCTATAAGAAATGTTGTTTTCACTTTTAGTATTACGTGTTACTATTTAATTACTTATGGGTTGAATAAAGAGTCAAATGACTATTTTAAGTGACGCCTACTAATATCTTAGATATAACTAGTAAAATAAATATTATTTAACTATCTTAAAATGAATGTGAGAACAAATGGTGATTTTTAAATTTTGAAGGGATAAAAAAATTATACATAGATTAAAATAAAAATTCATGCATTTTATAAATATTAAAAACATTGATTTAAATACTACAGGAATAAAAAAAAATACAATTTTTTATAAGAATAAAAAATTAAAACTTATTTATTTTACCTAAATTAAAAACATATTTAAGTCAAAATAGTAAAAATATTCTTAAATTATATTTAATTGGTCATGTTAATATATATTTGTTTTTTTTATGAAATAGCTTTTAAGTCATTCCTTAGGTTAGGTGAGAAAAGGCTACATAATATATATATATATAATAATAATAAATATATGTATTATTTAATTTTAAATATTACAAAAATCTCTTTCAAAATGAACTTTTTCATATTAATTGTTTAGAGATAGATTTTCAAATAAAAGATCACTTAAAAAAAACTGTAGTGTAAATAATAAAAAAAATGTAGTGTAAATAATGAGTGATGTATTGTTCAATTTTCAATAATAACAAAGGAAAAAAACATATGAGCAACATTGAAGAAAAGAATTTTATTATCTATGTTGTATCCATATTTACTCATAATGTATAATGTGTGTATGGTCTAAGTTTATAAAGTCTTTATATATATATATATATATATATATATATATATTATACTAAAGAGTAACCGAAAATCATTAAAAAAACAAAATTATCAAGTCAATTACTGAACACAAATTAAACAGTAAAATTCATTTTAATATTATTAGATTATCTCCAATAGATATTGTATTCTCTTTCACATCAGATGATCTAATTAGACTCTTTGACTAAACTCTCCAATAGACGATTTGTGTATATGATTTAGGTCAATCATTACAATTCTCTACCTTGATTTCAAATCATGGAAGAGCTATCAACTTTAACTTTCTTTTGTCTCAAATGGAAAATTAACTAGCTTCATACACTATCTGAATCTCAATCTTGGTAAAATTTTTGTAAATATATCTAGTGAATTTTCTTCTTAAACTATCTTACTGATCATGACCACCTCAAACTCAATAATGTCTCACGAAATGCATTATGATGTATATGTGTTTCATCCTCTCATGATAATTTTGATTAGCTATAGATGTATGTCACTTTGATTGTTACAATGAACAGTTCAACTCATCCCCTTCAATTTCAGTATCTCATCTACCCCTTTTGTGAGCGCAATACATTTTGTATGAGTTGTAGATAAAGTCACCGCTAATTGTATACTATATTTCTAGTAAACTACATAATCAATGTCCATATACTCATCTATAGCAATTTTATGAAAGGTAGATAACTATATACCAAACAAGACAATATTATTCTTCTCAAGTATTTCAACACTCACCTCAAAATCTTTTAAGGAGTTTGTCTAGGTTTTGTCATATACCGACTAACAATACTAAGAACATGAACCACATCTAATATCTTATGGATAATGTTACCAATTCCATTAGCATAATGTAGTATTCATCTTCCTCTTTTTTTTTCTCCAGTACTTGAATCTTGAGCAAATATCCCAGAAGTATTTCTATAATTCCAAATCTTTCAACCACATTCTATAAACACCAGACAAACAAAGCATCACAAGTGTATGATCCCTATAAATATTCATTCCTAATATACGTCTCGTATCGGGAGACCAAAATCATTCATCTCGAAGTTACTTTAAAAGTTTAAACTCCTCCAATTCATCTTTTTATTGGTAGGTATAAGGATGTCTACACCAATTGTCATTATTTAGACAAAGCTGGTTGTGTCAGTACATTTATTGTGGAGGACTTCTTCAACCAATCCAACAAAATTTATCAATTCACGACTTTCTATTTCAATTTCGATTTCTCTGTTTCATAAACCACCCTTCTTTGTCCAAAAAAAATAGAAACCTTCTTAAATTAGCACAAACGTAATTGGTTGTGTTCCTCAGTCTTTTGTCTCTCTTTCTTTCGGAAATTGCTGATTGTTTCTACCTCTATTCATAGTCTCGTAATTGCTGATTGGTTGATAAATAACACTTGCTGTGATTCTCAGGTGTTGTAGATTGAAACAACCATAAAAAAGTGTTTTGTTAGACAACTTTAACTTATAGTGGTTTGGTTTCCAACGATATGGAAGCTTCACCTAAAGTAACTACTCCATTGAGGAGAATTTGCACTGGAAGAATCTCACAAATTTTTTCCTCTCGCGATATTTTGACATACATTTCATTTATTCGGTTTGATGCTGTTAATTGTTTCATTGAACTTAGTTAATTGAGTTGATGGTTCTTTCAAATAAATTTATATCTATGATATAATATATCAGATAATACATTTCCATAACTTTCAAATGAGAATATTTATTCTCAACTTATATTTTCCAAGAAAAGTAAAATAAAATTACAGAAAACAAACATCTTTCAAACACTGAGGGTTCACAAATGAAATGATATCAACGAAAGGAATGATTTATTGTGGTATATTATAATACAAGGATATGAAATAATTTAAAAGTAATAATTTAATATTATAGATAGATATATAGATATAATAGGTTAAAGTTTTGATAAATCAATATTGCCATTAACGTATGTATATATTATAAAGTAAAGGTGGAAAGTAGTAATTTGAGTTATTGAACCAATATATGGTTGAGTTGAAAATTTATTTATTTATTAATTAGAAAACAAAAGAGTGAGAGTATTAAGAATAATAATAATCTAAATGCTATATCTTTAAAGACATTTGTTATAATTTATAGTATGCATTAAAAAAAATATTTATTGTGAATTTTAATTATATATAGAAGAAATATTTATGAAGCGCTATACATGGACTAAAATACCAATTAATAAAGTATTAACCATTTATACATAAAATCCCATATCTGGATAGAAAAAATTGATTTAACATTCAAAATAAAAACCAGCTTAAATAAATCAACATTAAAATAAAAATAAGATTAAATTAAATCCTTAAATAAATTATTTATCACTAAATTTCTCCATTTAATTGTGAATTTTATGCTATGAGATAGTTTTGAATTAACTTACGCTCAACCAATTCACAAGAACAAACTAATGTTTAAATTAGATTAATTAAATATGTTAATTGATTTTATGTATTATTATTTAAAATGCATTTAAAAAAACAGATATAAACCATATCGCATGGTTCGACAATAGTTGACTATTTCAAAATAAAATAAAATGCATTGACGAATGCAGCCTCCATATTAGAAAAATGATGAATTTTTGATTGGTAAGTTGTCACAAATTATATATTCACATAATTTATATGACTGAGATAAGATAAGATTGACCATTCAGTTTGATAATTCCACACTCTGACTCTCACTCTTATCATTTTTTATCTTAATCTATATTTCCACTGCTAATGATTTAAACTTAATTAATTAATTATTCCTTAATATATTTGTTTGTGAAAGGGAAAAAATAGCATATTTTATTCTGGCAGCATTAAATTAGAGTTGTTTCCTTTCGTAGTTGCGCATTAACTGTGTTTACGAAATCTGAGGATCCGTTGATGGGTTAAATTGGTACTATCTGTTCACAACTCATGTTGTGTGTGATGTCATTTGAGGTTATCCATTAGAGACACTTAACATAATTGATTCAGAAAAAAAAAAAGAATTTTTCTTATGAATTTTTAATGTACTTTTGCCAAATACCATTTATGATTTTAATTCTTAAAATGTCTCATTCTTTTTCCTATACACATTTGGAGAAATAAAAACTTCAATTATTAGTGTCCTTTAGTGTTTAGGGTGAAAAAAACAAATTATTAATGACAAACTAAATATTTATTTATATATAGAAATAAATAAAGAATATTTTTTTATTGGAAATGAAAACATTAATGAGTGGGGTAGGAAGAAAAGAAAGAATAGTAATTTAGTAAACGTTGTATTTTAGTATATTAATTTAAATAAAATAAAATAAAATAAAAAAGAGTTACCTTTTGATGAGTTGGGTTGGGGCGTTGACTAGGACATCCTTATAAGAGTCATATGAAGTGGAACTGTGTGTTTGTGTTGTGTTGTGTTGTGTGGAGCTCTGTTCTGAAACACTAACACAAACTCAGAGATAGAGAAATGGCAGGTGGAGGAGTAGAAAGTGGAGCACCAGGGAAAAGGGCTCACCTTTACGAGCACAGATTCACTCACTATTTCGCTTTTACATGTTTCGTTGGGGCCCTTGGCGGTTCTCTCTTTGGCTATGATCTTGGTGTTTCAGGTTCTTCTTCCTCTGTTCATGTTTCTGTTCTGTCATCACTTTCACATGCTCTGTTCTGCCAAATTATGTTACTTTTTCTTTTTTATCTGTTTCATCGGTTTCTCTTTTAGATTCACCGCACCTCTTCGTTGCATTAAAGAAAAGTAACAACAAAAATCTAATTACTTGACGATGATGCATTGGTACTCGAAGTATAAAATTGTGAAGAATTTAATATAACGATCGTGAAAAAAGGGGGTTTTGATTTGATTTTGATTTATTGTTGAAACATGCGTATAGTGTGTATTGATTTTGACTCCAAAACTTTGCCGGGGATAGCCGCTGGAATTTAGTATTCTCTGAATTCATGATACCCTGCAATTATTCAGGGTATTAAACAAACACTGTTTTTGCATTGCTTCTTTTACTTTATTTTTTGTTATTCCATTGTGTTTTTAGTAGTATTATTGGTTTTTAATTTGTCTATGTGTTAATTCATGTTTTCACATTTTACTTTGTTAGAATTGAATTCGTTTTTTCTTGGACATGTCTTCCATGGGCTAGGGATGTTCCCAAAACTAAACTGAACTTTGTTTTGAAGTTCAGTTTTTTGAAAAGATTGCTGTAAAAATGGTTTGGTGAACTGTTATAAAACTGAATTATCAATTTCCATCTTCAATGTTTGATTAAACAAACTATCTACTTTTGTTGTGTACAAGCAATGAAGTTGCATATGTCTGAAAGCTTACGTTGAACTATGATATGACATGACCGCTTACAAATTTGCTGCAGCTTCTGTTCAGATCTATATCTGTCTTACTCCATGAAGATAAATGGTTGAGAATAATGTTTAAAACATGAGAATTAACTATTTTTTAATTTTAAAAATTAAAGAACAAAGTCGTATAATTTTGAAAACAAATTCGAAAATTCAGTGAAACACGAGCCAACACAAATAAAAAATCAGATTACAGAAGATAAATCAATAGCCACGAAAGAGACGACAACATCTGTTGAACTTTTGTGAAATTAATTTTGATACTAAACGCAAAGACCCGTAATCAGATTTGGTTTCTTAATTTTCAGTTGAAGTGGTATTATTACCTCCCCTGCATTTTTTTATTACATCAAAGTAAGTTGAGAATAAAAAATTTAGTTGTGATGGTGTGGTGTCAGGTGGGGTGACTTCAATGGACGATTTCTTGAAGGAATTCTTCCCAGACGTGTTCAAAAGGAAGCAGGAGCATCAGAATGAAACAGACTATTGTAAATATGACAACCAAGTGCTGACACTGTTTACATCATCTCTTTATATCTCAGCACTGATCATGACATTCTTTGCTTCCCCCTTAACAAGGAAGAAGGGAAGAAAGGCCAGTATCATAGCAGGAGCCCTTAGCTTTCTAGCAGGGGCAATCCTCAATGCAGCAGCCAAGAACATTGCAATGCTAATCATTGGCAGGGTTCTTCTTGGTGGAGGCATTGGCTTTGGTAATCAAGTAAGTCAAATGCTCCAAAACTAAACCCATCAACCCTCACTTTAGTCCTCAGATTACAAGACTCATTTCAGTCCCAATTTTATAAATTTTACTTTAGTCACTCATTTCCTTTTTTTCTAATTGTTTCTGAATGGATTTCCAAGCATGCATATGATAGTTATAGAGAAATATATTATTCTTAATGGTGCATTCAATTGTGTAGGCTGTTCCATTGTATCTTTCGGAAATGGCTCCTGCAAAGAACCGAGGAGCAGTGAACCAACTGTTTCAGTTCACAACTTGTGCTGGAATCTTAATTGCAAACCTAGTGAATTACTTTACCAACAAAATCCATCCGCATGGATGGAGGATATCGCTGGGTTTGGCAGGTGTTCCGGCAGTTCTTATGCTCATTGGTGGTCTTCTGTGTGCTGAGACACCTAACAGCCTTGTGGAGCAAGGAAAGTTGGATGAAGCAAGAAAAGTATTGGAAAGTGTTAGAGGTACGAAGAATGTTGATGCTGAATTTGAAGATCTTAAGGAAGTAAGTGAAGAAGCAAGAGCTGTGAAGAGCCCATTTAGGACACTCCTGAGGAGAAAGTATAGGCCACAACTGATCATAGGTGCCTTGGGGATTCCAGCATTCCAGCAGCTAACTGGCAATAACTC
>Ga0123342_1003924_pt1 | contig 23335 bp, 14 predicted proteins | sample Turbeawhitnodule_FD_89960 | JGI IMG/M metagenome (GOLD analysis project Ga0123342, IMG submission 89960) | Root nodule microbial communities of legume samples collected from Mexico - Turtle bean Mexico white nodule | ecosystem: Host-associated > Plants > Roots > Nodule | place: Mexico: Nepantla... | reverse complement strand
GCCATCCCACTCTCTAAAATTAAAATCATTTCCAATAAGAAAAAAAAAAAAAAAAAAAAAAAAAAAAAAAAAAAAAAAAAAAAAAAAAAAAAAAAAAAAAAAAAAATAAAAAAAAAAAAAAAAAAAAAAAATAAAAAAAAAAAAAAAATAAATTTTTTTTTATTAAAAAAAAAAAAAAAAAAAAAAAACTGTTGTCATTTATATTTTATTTAAAAATTATAAAATATGAGTGTATACATATTTAAAAAATTTAATGGGATACTTATACAAGACATACCTATTTAAAAGTTATAAAAAAATATAAGTACCATTGTGTTAAAAAGATAATGAATATGACTGCATACCTTAATGGAGATACGAGAATCATTTAGTATAATCTTAGAAGAAATAACTGCAATTTCTCCTAGTAAAAACGGTAGATTTTGGTAAGTTTGATTTCTGAAATATGATTAATTCATTTTTTTTAAATATAAAAAAGAAATCAACATGCAGTCAACATTTAATAGTTTGACGGGGGGAGGCGGACGAAAGAGACCACTGAGCTAGAAAGACAATCACAATAAAAAAAGTAGTTGATAGAAAAGAGGACAATTTTGGAATATAGTAAAAATAAAATAATGATACGTTGACAAAAAAAAAAATATATGATGTCAAAAGAAAAAAAGCAAAAATGAAAAGGGTTGAATTGAGTGTCCAGTCTAATTACAAAATAAAATAAAAATAAAAAGAAGCTGGGAAGAACTTTCTAAACACTGTCAAAATCTAACTCTTTTAGTTTCTGAAAGTGTACTGTAGATTGTAATTTACATTCTAGAAGGAAAATAAGTTGCCATGAGAAAAAATGATCTAATATAGGTTACATATAATTATAATTGAGGTGAATAAATTTACTTAGGGCTAAATTCTTTGAACACATTTCATTCTTTTCTTGTATTTTCTGCATCTGATTTTTCTACCTAAGACTTCATCCCTAATATATTATTAGTATTATTAATATAAATATAAATAATATAATAATAAAGTTGAAGAGGAAGTTGGGTTTAATTCAAAGCATTGGAATTTTGCATGCATGTCTTACCGTGATGACTTGACTCTTCTTACAGGGGAGACTTGGTCTTCCAAACCTTCTCTCCCTCTCTTTCTTCGTTCTTTCTTCGTTCTTTCTCCCTCTCTTTATCCTTAACTGTCCCTCCTCAATAAAAGCACAATCATTCCCTCTCTCAACACTCAACTCTCTCAACTCTCAGAAAGCTCCATCCAAGGCTGCAGCATATACATTTAATGAAACTTTTCCATATTTAAGGTTGTTCTTCGTTCTCTTTTTTATCTTCTTTTTTCTTCATCATTAGTCGTTCATGTCGGTGAATAGTTTCCTTTCATATGGTAAAAGTGTAGACTCTTCTTTTTCTCTCTCAAAAATTAGCGTGCCCTTTTGTTTTGCTTTTTATATATTTACAACAGCCATTTATGACTTGGTCGAGGTTGGTGGTTATGGCCAGTACTTGATTTTTCCGATTGACTTCACTTATATGTATATATGTTTACATCCATGTCGTTGGTGGCTACACTTTTATAACTTTAAATAAATTATATTAATATTGTTTTAAGATAAACCATTGACCCTTGCCTTCTGTAGTTGAATACATTCACACTACTTTTAGCTTGAAGAGGACGAAATAAGTTTCAAATTTGATGTTGGATTTTTTGCAGGTCTGAATCTTCTGTTTCTGCAAAGCTTGCCTGTTCCCACTGGATGCTGAATTAGCCAAATCATGAATTCAAAAGGACATAAATTTGTGAGGTTCGGTTGTTCAGTCCTGGTTTTGCCACATATTTTTGTCGTTTAAATTTTAGTACTCTTGGTACACACCTTGCGAACCCCTTCTGCTTCGTCTATTTTTAATTTCATTATGCTTCATTTCAGCTATTTATTTTCTTTCAGAATAGTTTCATCTGCCTCAGAAAATATTAAAGTTAACTATTTTAATAGATGCATTTTTATTATACATGATAGATTGACCCCGAATTGTGCGATTAATAATCCAAATTACTATATTGCAGCTGTAGTTTTCCAATTTGGGTTATTGCCAATTTTAAATAGATTACTGTCTGCTCTGAGTGGTTTGTTTGTGTTCTCTGTTTTTCTTTCAAGTTAAAAGAATCATTCCACCAATAGCCTCTGGTAATGAGATTTGATCATGATATCTTTTTGATTTTGGAGTATTTTGTAGTCAAACACCACCATTGAGGGGTCTATTTGGAGACTTGATCATAATTCATATGATATTTGTAATAGTTCGAAGCTTCTTTGTAATAGCTGGAAGCTAACATATCTGATGCTTGATTGTTAAGTTAAAATTTCTCTCCATCCAGGTTTGAAGAGTGGCAATCGGAGTCATCTTTTAACGTACAGAAAAACGATGAAAATCACAAAAGAACACCAAGTGTGATTGCAGTTTTGAAGAGTATAGGAAGAAGGGTTGAGAGTAGGTCTGAGAAGATGAAGAACTTTAACAGAGTTTCAGATGTTCATCCCGTAAGTGATGGACAGAAAAAGTCGCCACCTAGGAAGGTCATTCTTGATCCAAAGGATCCAATGCTTCAGAAATGGAACAAAATCTTTGTAATATCGTGTGTGTTGGCAGTCTCTGTGGACCCGTTCTTCTTTTACATTCCAGTGATTAATGATAAAAAAAAATGCCTTGATATGAGTGGATCATTGCAGATCACTGCCAGTGTTTTTCGCACCTTCTTTGATCTATTCTACGTTCTTCACATAATCTTTCAGTTTAAGACAGGGTTCGTTTCCCCTTCTTCTCGTGTTTTTGGATCGGGTGACCTCAATGATGATCCTGTGGCTATAACTAAAAGATACTTAACTTCATACTTCATCATTGACGTTCTATCTATTATTCCACTTCCACAGGTATCTCCCTCAAAAACTGTTTCTTATATTTATTTATGTATCAATTAACATATATCATTTCGGTTTATGTCAAAGACATAATTATTTTATGTTGTGTTTTAGGTGATTGTTTTAGCCATTCATCCAAACATGAAAATGAATCCATTTGTAGCAAAGGATTTGTTGAAGTATTCTGTATTAATCCAGTATGTGCCAAGGCTTTTGCGGATCCATCCACTGTTCAAAGAAGTAACTAGAACTTCTGGCATATTGACTGAGACAGCAGGGGCTGGAGCTGCTTATAATCTTTTTCTTTATATGCTAGCAAGTCATGTAAGCTTACTTTTATTGCTTATTCAAATCCAATTTATGCATTTTCCTAGGTACTCATCATGTTGTCTTTTATGATCACCAAATACATCTGGCTTATCAGTTAGTTGGAGCTTTCTGGTATTTGCTCTCGGTAGAGTCAGAGGTGCGTTGCTGGCGCACAAAGGTGGAGAATGGAGACTTGAGTTGTAGAAACCGCATCCAAGAGACCATTACACTTCTCAATCAAACATGTTCTTTGGTTGACCCTGATGATATCAAAGACGGAGAAAACTACAATTTTGGAATCTTTTTTTATGCTTTACATTCAGGTGTGGTAAAATCAACAACAGAATTTCCCAATAAGTTCTTCTATTGCTTTTGGTGGGGTTTGCGCAGTTTAAGGTTGGTCAAATCTTCTTGTTCTTGCTTTTCATATATATGCAAATGCTACGTACTTGTAGCATGAAGTGTAGAACTTTCATGTAGTTTCGTTCGTAATATTTCTATACATTTATTATTAGTGTTTGTAACATCTTTATAAAGGAAAAGTTAATGCAAATTTATTTGAAGATGGGTCCCAAAAGAGTACCTATATTAAAAACTGTCATCTTTTGCAGTTCTCTTGGACAAGATCTCAAGACAAGTACTTATGTGCCAGAGATAGCCTTTGCAATCTTCATTTCCATCTTTGGATTGGTTTTATTCTCGTCACTTATTGGAAACATGCAGGTAATTCATTGTCTGCCAGAAAGTAGTTTTTGAAATTTTAACTTTATGATGAGAAGTTGTTAACCAAATATTCTCCCATTATTGTGTTGAACGTTGTTACAGGAATATTTGCAATCTACAACTGTTAGAGTGGAGGAGATGAGAGTGAAGAGACAGGACGCAGAACAGTGGATGTCCCACCGTATGCTACCTGAGAACTTGAAGAGAAGAATTAGACATTACGAACAGTATCAATGGCAAGAAAATAGGGGTGTTGAGGAGGAGGCATTAATTCGTAACCTTCCTAAAGATCTCAGAAGGGACATAAAGCGTCACCTTTGCCTAGCTTTGGTTAAAAAGGTGAGTATGATCCATAATCATGTCTCCCCACATAATTTTTTTTATCAAACTTTTGTGTAATGAACATTTTCATGTTCTTATTCATCTAGGTGCCATTGTTTAAGGAAATGGATGAGCAGTTGTTGGATGCAATATGCACTAGACTGAAGCCAGTCCTTTATACTGAGAAGAGCCACATTTTTCGTGAAGGAGATCCGGTTGATGAGATGCTTTTCATTATGCGTGGACAAGTCTCTACCGTGACCACAAATGGTGGAAGAACTGGTTTCTTCAATTCCTCTTTTCTCGTAGCTGGTCAATTCTGCGGAGAGGAGCTTCTGACATGGGCCTTGGATCCTAACTCCTCCTCGAATCTTCCCATTTCAACTAGGACAGTAGAAACCGTATCAGAAGTTGAAGCCTTTGCTCTCATGGCGGATGACTTCAAGATTGTTGCTTCCCAATTTCGCCGTCTTAGCAGCAAACAGCTCCAACACGCTTTCAGGCAAGACTTCATAGTTTATATCATGTTAATTTCTCCTTTTTCCTCTTTGATGATGCATCATTACATGTAGTGGAACAGTGCTGGACAATAGGAAACAAGGGGCAGATATAATTCAAAACTCAAAGTTCTATTTAGGTTCTGACTTCTGAGAGAACTCACTTATATAATCCCATCAAAATCATTTTAAAATCAGATTATAAATTTTTTTGCAATAACAGCAGTAAAAAACCATGTGACAACAACCAACCTCAAGTGTTTTACACTAGAGCACATGCGGGATCATGGAAAAGATCTTAGAATACAATGCTCTCTTATTTTTTTGACAAAAAAGTTTCATAACCTCCTCAATTCTGCGACAAACTTGTTTTCCATGCAGGTTCTATTCCTTACAGTTTCGGACATGGGGTGCCTGTTTCATTCAAGCAGCTTGGCGTCGATACTGGAAAAGGAAGATTGAGAGGTCTTTGCATGTAAAAGAAGACAAGCTACAAGATGCTTTGACAAATGATGATGGCTCTACTCTAAGCCTTGGTGCAACCATATATGCATCAAGGTTTGCTGCCAATGCACTGCGAAACTTGAGAGAAAATAACAGACAGAATAGAACGCAACAGAGACTACTGCCTTTGCTACCTCCAAAGCCAGCCGAGCCAGATTTCACTTCTCTGAAACACTAACTTGTAAATAGGAGTAAGGATAAGTTATCCATGCTGCATTGCTCTTGTGTGTGAATATCTGGGAAGGTTGCTTAAGAATTCATTTAATAAATTAATGTGTATATGTGGAAGCAAGAGGCTTTCATGGAGACGTAATATTTCATTCAATTTATAGAATATTTATGTAAGATGATTGAATTACAAATTTTAAATACAACCTTTATAGTTTCTTACATACCTAAATATTTTCCTTAAATATCTTACTCTTGTTTTCTAAATTATGCTGCTTCTATTTTTAGACATGTATACATTTATTGTTCCTTTGATTAATCTTCTTTCTTTTCGAATAAAAATTATTATGTCAACTTTAGATATTAATTACATCAACTTTAGATTGAAAATTACAATTCAATTTTTATTGAGAACTTTATAGCATATTTGGTTTAATTGACAAAGCAATTTCACATATAAAAGATATTTTATTTATTCATGACTCATAGTACAAGCTGATTGATATCAGTTTATTTGTCTACTTTCTTTATAATACTTCCCACAGTTTCAGCAACCATCACATTGCTCTGCATTACCAAAAAGAAAAAATAGTTATCATCACCTTCCATGCCATATCCAAAGTTAAGTTAGAAGCATAACAAAAAAATTGAACTGAATTTGAAAATTAACAGAGAAGCTTACTTTTTGCAATCGGTTTTCTTGTCAATAGGAGGAAGTGTAATAGAGAGTCCACACTCTTTGGGAACTAAAGGTATACGTTTGGGATCATAATCTCCTATTGCGGCCAATCCTCTCTTAAGGCACCTACATATGACTTTTCTATTTTCTGCGCTTCCAGCATCGTCATTTAGACTCTTGATACCACTGCAACACTTCTCAGAGGGGTGCTCTGTGTTTGATTTGAGAAAACTAACACAAGGTGCAACATCCTCAATAACTGTGCTGCATTTTATAGGAGCCAGAGCTTCACATCCAGTAATTAGGAGAATGGCAATGACTACCATTGCTGCTTTTGCCATTTTAGTTGGTAAAGAAGCAACAACACCTTTAAGAATAGTTGGGATTGAACTGTTTTCAATACGAACCAAATATCATACATATATATATATACATGTATGTAGAGAATTGTTTGGTTTCTTCTGTCTACTTGAAATGCATGCAAACTTCATGAGTGAACAAAAGTGAATCCTATTAGTATAGGCAACTGATAGGAAGAACTGATTCAGACGTCTCAGTTGTTGGCTTTACAAATGTCATTCCAAAGGTGTGATATATCAAGCATTGTATATGATATTTAATATCAAATGCTTCTTACATAAAAAAAAAGAAAACTTTATATATATATATATATATATACACGCACTGTGTGCAATATTGGGCTATTTAATTTCTATTGGGCAAATGCTTCCTACACCCAATCATTTTTAACTTGCACCCAACATATTTTTTTTAATTTCCAAAAATGCCCTTTATTCTGGAAATAAAAATCCGGAATTGAAAATAATATATTCCAGAAAAATAAATCCAGAAGTGGTTATTGAGTTTTGGAAATAAAAATCCGGAAACAAAAATTAAAATTCTATTTCGGACAAAAAAATTCAGAATTGAAAATAATACATTCTGGAAAAAAAATCCAGAAAAGAGATTATTGTGTTTCGGAAATAAAAATTCGGAAACAAAAATGAAAAACCCATTCTGGATAAAAAAAAAATCCGTAATATAAAATTTCGTTCTGAAAAAAAAAATCCAGAACACATATTTTGGAAAAAAAATTTACGGACAGTTTCATCTTTTCCACTGGAATCGGGTGTAGTGATATGGTGCAGGAAGCAATTGCCTTTCTATTGTATGTTTCTATCCAAAAACAATTGGCAGTTTCTTCTTGCATCCTTACATTTTTCTTCCTACACCCCCATAATTTTTTAAATTCCAAAACTGACCTTCACCTTTTAATTGAAATCGGGATCTGAGAGCGTGCTACGGATTCATCAATCCAGAAGTGAATCATGTTTTTTTTTCTGGATGAAGGATGTTCCGGAAGCAAAGTTTGCATAAATTGTTGATTTTCGAATTGTTGAATCCAGAAGCCTAGTTTCTATTACGGATTGGTGGATCCGGAATGATTTTTTTCAATTATGAATTTCTGAATCCAGAATGCATATTTTGAATTACAGATTGGCGGATCCGAAACTGTTTTTTTAATTATGAATGTTCTGCATTTTTTTATTTTGGATTAACACTGTCATTCATGTACTACCGGAAACACCAATCCGAGAGGTTACTGAACGCATCAATCCAAATATTTACCAGATTTCGTAATCCGGAATGAAAAAAAATGTACAGTTTTTATATAGGGATGGTTTTGTCTTTGCACAACATTATGGGGGTACAGGAAGATAAATGTAGGGGTGCAGGAAGAAGTTACCAAAACAATTTGTTCAGTGTATTAGCTCAAGCCCAAGTCTAACAATAAAACTTAGAGAATTTCTGTATGCACCCCAAAAACATCACCATCTTGAATCTGTGTATTAACTCCCATCCACAGATTGGGCCCACATTAAAGATAAAAGCTGGCCCAATATCATGAGACTCAAGCTAAACAGTTTTCTAATTTCTACTGTTACATCTGCCACCCTTGTCAGAAGTTTCTAGTTAACTATTCAATAAAAAAGTTGATCAACATCTCTGTATAACTCAAATACTTCAACATGCCCATCCATATTAGAACTCATACATACATATATCAAGTATTCATATTAGAATTTATGCAAAGGACCAAATACACTCTTTTGACCTTATCCCTGTGACAAATCCCAAGCAACTGCAAAGCAGAGGATCTGATGCGCAATTCATATTCATTACCAATGTATAACAGAAATCACTAGAGTCACCACGAGTTATCATGTTGGAATTGTTACCATGAAGAAAAAAATGACATGAAAAGGCCTTAGACATGATTTTAAATGTTCCAGGTAGTCTTTCTAAAACAATCTCATCTCTTCTAGTTAATTTAGTCTTATTCTGTCTACTTTGATAGAACTCAATCTATAAAGTCAGTTATATTAGTAATTTTATATAATATAATAGTAAATGAACATTAATGTTACTTGGTGAATACCTTGAAGTGAAAGCAGGAGGATTGAAGTGAAAGAATGTGTGACAAGAGAAAAGTGTAAAAAAAAGTGATTATATTAGGGTTGTGGTACATTACAATATTTATTGATAGATAGAAGCTCGTGCGTGAGACTATATATTATGGGTAGCCCGATAGCGGCCCGATAGGTCCAACACAAACACTCACTAGGATAGGCTCGAAATGGCTCTGATACCATATTACGAAAGAGTGGACTTTAAACCTAACTCAACCCCCATAAAACCGACTCATGAGGATGAGGGTTGCACCCACTTATATAGAATGAAAGGCTTTCATCTCTATTCGATGTGGGATCTCCAACAAAATTTGTGGATAATGTAATGGTTCTCAAGATATTTTGAATTTTTTTAAATATATAAAATGTAAGATTATAAATTTATTATTATTTTTATAAAAAATTAAATAATAAAATATGAGATTTTTGTTTTTTTAATTTGAGTTAATTAAAATTATATAAATTATTTTTAATACTATAGAATAATTATTTTAAAAACAAATACTATGTACTTGACAAAAATTACATGTAAAATTATGAATATATTTAAAATTTGTAAAAAATACTGGTTACTTGACATAAATAATTTAAATATTTATAAAATTTAAAAGGTATTATTATATTTATAATAATAATATAATTTGTTTATTATAAACAAGTAGTTATGTTTGTGTTATATTAAAATTTTATTTTATTATTAGTTTTATTAATTATTATTATTTTATTTTATTAATAATATTATTAAATATTTGTGTCAGAAAAATAATATTTGTATTTATATGATTTTAATATTATTTTAGATTATTTTATTTGTATTATATTATGTTATATATTATATATATGTATATAATAATATTAATATTAATGATAATTATGACTATTATTATGAAAAGTTAATATAATTTTAAAGCAAACTGATCATGCATGGACTATAACTTTATTCAAATTGATTTTTAACTTTTCAATACTCTTTAGTAGACTTTGACTCCTATATAAGTGCATGAAATTGATTATCAACTTTCAATACTCTTTAATTGATTTTGACTTCTACATAATATGCATGTGAATCGATTTTCAATTTGAAATACTTCTGAATCGATTCTTGCTTCTACATAACATGCGTGAGAATCGATTTTCAACTGAAAAATATTGACTTAATCTCATTATGTGACTTTGTCCTTCTTCCTCTTTTCATCATAGAGGAAGCAAAAACTTATTTGCTTACTCTTCTGTCTTCAAGCTTGCCCGCAAAACCTCTGATCCAATTATGCATTAATCAACTTTCTTCCTTCCACGTGAATAAGAGATCACCATAAACAAACACAATATTATATATTATTCAGAATTTAGTTTAATAGTTATTTAAGTAAGATGATTGTTAACTTTATATACATACTAGTAGAAACACAGACGTTATCGCGCGCCTGTGTATCCGTATTTTTTATTTTTATCATTTACATATATAAATTATAAATTTATATTGACAATATAAGTATGTTAATAATTAAATTGTTTCTTTCATTTTTAATATTCAACATTTAACGGAGTTAATTTTTTAAATAAGTGATCAATACTTTGTTAGTTACCTAAGCAAAAAATAAAATATTATTTAAAAAAATCTCATAATTATAAAAACTTTCAAAACTGATAAATTATTTTGAGTAAAAAAAACAAGATTAAATGTTGTTTTTATTCCTTAATATTTTATATTTTGACATTCTGTTGTGTAAGTACATTTAAGTTTAAATATTGACCATTTTTTTTCCTTTACATAAAAGAGCCACAAAGGAAAAAAAAATAAAAATAAACACATATTGTTTTTATATTCTTTTTTGTGCTTCCTCCTCTACATCTTCTTTACCCTAACTTAAATTCCTCTCGAAATCATTGCAAAGTTAAAAATAAAACGGTTAGGTATAAAAAGTTTAAAAAATATTCAAATAGGTATAAATCATATCATATGTGAAAGTTTTTATTTAAAAAGATGATTGTTGGGTAATGTGTAAAAGAATAATGATATAGTTGTTGAGTTAGTTATTAGAAACTTGGATATGGAGCCTAAATATTTGGTTAATACCACTCCTTAATCCCTCTATATTTCTCCACTATTCTAATAATCAATTATACTGTTAATTAACCAAAATAAATCACTCACAATATATTGTTACATTTATCTTTTTATACCATTAGGTAAATTCCTACACATTTGCCTGTGATATACAGAAAAAAAAAATCAAACAGTTTCACACACAAACGAACTTTCCTTTCAACCGGAAAGTGAATGCCCTTTAGCTTTCCCTTTTCATGCATCTGCATCATTCATCTTTTATCTTGTTTTCAATGCAAATATATGTACATTCATAGTATTCAATTCTCACCTTACCAAAGAGAGATAACCTCACCACTCTCAATCCCTACATAGCATGCACCTCCAAGATCACCACACACGTTGGACTAATACAATGATTTTAAAATAAATAAATTCTACAAAATTTGAATCAATATACTAGATTTTTGCGTTGTTGTATTGAACTTTTGATTTTGGGAGGGGTAACATATAGTTTTGTGATATCAATCATAGTCTTCAATAATATTTTTCCTATTCAAATTCATTGTTTATATTAATCTTTTTTAGTTTTATATTAGTAATAACAGATCAAAATTAGTGATTTACCAGTCTTGAGAATAAAACCGATGACGTAATTGTTTTAATATAATTATGTTTATTTTATTATAAATTTAAATTTATTTAATATATTTTTTACTGTAATTAAATAAAAGAGATAAAAACTATATTCATAACATTTTTATTGTGTTCTTTTACATATCGCATGATAAAAATAAACTTATTATTGTAAATTTACCATATATTGCATAATATTTATAAATTTAATTATTATATTGACTATGTTTTATATATATATATATAATTATATATATTAAAATTATATAAGTGTGTGAATATACATAGACGTGAGAGGTGTAAGGAACGGTAAGAAATATTTTTTATATATATCAAAATTATATGGCTAATTATTTTTTCTTTATTATTATTTTTTTATGTGAAGAAAAGAGATGGTATCCGAGTTTAAAATGTAAATCACTAAACTAAATATATAAAAATATTAATTGTAATAAAAAGAAGTAAACCCATTAATTAATTGTAATAATGGTTTAGGGCTTACGGTTACCTAAACAACTTTTTTTTAAATTTAATATTATTTAATAATTTAAATTTAAATATTTATAAAATAATAAAATAATAAAACAATTAAAATAAATATTAATATAAAGATAAAATAAATAAAAAAATTGTACACCAAAGTTATAATAAAAAATCTTTTATCTATAAAAAATCTTTTATATATAGTTATAGATACAGTTCATTATTTATTTTGTCTCTCGCTCTGTTCTTTCCAACTTCCCTAAACCCTAATTTTCGAAATCCCCCAATTTCTAGTTTTGGAATTCAAGAATGGAGCAGAACCGGGGCAGCAAGATGTGCAACCTGTTCGTGAAGCACTTGGACGGGAAAACCCTAACCCTCTTATTCCCCTCTCCGATCATCTACGCGAGTTCCATCAAGGATCGCCTCTTCGAACTCACCGGAATTCCCGTGCAGCACCAGCGCCTCGTCACCGGCTTTCGCCACCTCAACGATGAAAATTCGGCGATCCAATGCTCCCCGGAGGATGGCAACATGTTCCCGTCGGTGCGGCTGCTGCTGCGTCTCAAAGGCGGAAAAGGAGGCTTCGGGTCTCTTCTTCGCGGCGCCGCGACGAAGGCAGGGCAGAAGAAGACCAACAATTTCGACGCGTGTCGGGACATGAGTGGCCGGAGGCTGAGGCACGTCAACGCCGAAAAGAGGTTGGAGGAGTGGAAGGCCGGAGAAAACGAGAGAAAATTCGAGAAGGTGGCGGAGGACTTTCTCAAGAAGCAAATGAAGAAGGGTAAGGGTAAGGGAAAGGCTGACGGTGATAGTGAAGCTCACAAATACGTGGAGAAATATCGGGCGGAATCTGAACGTTGTGTTGCGGATGTTGCTTTGTCCGTTAAGGAGGCTCTTACTGCCAAACGCAAGAGCCCTTCACAACCCCCCCGTGATGCCAAGAAGTTGAAGATATGGTAGGTTGATTCACTCGTGTTGTGTGTTGTTGTTTGTTACTTTATTGTTATGTGGTTCCGTTTGATGATTGTTTGGACTTTGTGGGTTATTGATATTGGTATTTGTGTTTTGCAGGATGGGGAAGAGGAAATTGAATGAAAGTGATAGCGATTATAGTGACGATTCCGATGTAGAGGGGGAAATGGAGAAATCTGATTTGTTGAATGACCAGAATGAGTCTGAGTCAACTAAGGCTGAGGGAAGTCTGGGTTCAGTAACTGGTGGAGGAGGCGCCTCTGGTTCTGGCTCTTGTGAGAGTGGGTCCGAGGAAGAAAAGGAAACTGTTGCACAAGTAAATGTCGGATCTGTTGGGTTGCTGACTGATGAAAGTATTCAGGTCATGGACGAGCCTGTGATAAGCAATGAGACTACTGCAATGCCAAATGAGTCGGTGGCTGTTGGACTCAATGCGGAAGAAGATGGAAATCAGGATTGCCATGGAGGTGTGTCTGATAAGTTTGATGGTGCTCTGAATCAGGCCTCAAATATTACAGGCTCTGAAACTGTGGCCACTGGCAAATCTAATAATGATATGGAAATTGATGGATCACTTGAGCATAAAGCAGCAGTCAATGAAGAGAGCTCGCCAAGCACTAGTGAACCTGCAATGGATGAGCCCCTTAATTTTGATGCCTTTAACTCCTCTGCCGATCTTGAGGTGTGTTTTCAGTAGCATCCTGCACTTGTGTGGTACCCTTTGCTATTTTTTAACTATATGCTGCTTCTTTAGTATGTCGAAGTAGATTGAATTTAGTTGCTAGGGTGAAATCCATGATTCTAGTTTAGAGTGCAATAGGGGTTATCTAAAAGTTAGGGCCTGTCATTGAACCAGTGAATGACAACAATAGTCCAAGGTTTATTGGTTCTATTGTAATGGCATCGATATTAATAAAATAATAATATTAAATTATATGTTTTATAAGATAAAACATTAATGATAAATTGTTTAAACAATTTATTTCTTTGTCCTTATTAAATATGCATTCTTATTTTAACTTAAAAATGGTTTAAACTTGAATAGAAATATGTCATTATGTTTAGGCTTAGCTAGAACCTTAGTCCTATCAATATAGTACAAAGTAAGAAAGAAGCATTTTAAAGAGGGACTTCAAATGGAAGTCTGTTTTAGGTGTTATGGTTTGTTGCGGAGCCAATAAAAATTCCTTTGATACTAGGTCGACTGGTTAGTTATAAGATTAGAGGACCCTCTGACTTGTACATTGTTGTAATCAAAGCATCATGTGCTATAAGAGAAGGTGGTATAAATAAAGCCTCCGAAACCCCCTTTTTTATTGTTAAATTGTTGGATATATCATCAGTTTTGAAAAGTAAGCAAAACTAAATGGTTCAATTTGGGTGGAATCACATCACTATTAAATTTACTGTAATCTGTTCAGTTGTTACCATGGTTTAGTTTTTTTAATAACTCTAATAGTTGAAGGTGGTTTAAGTAATGTGAATTATAATAGTTATATTGGACTCTCGTGACTGCAATTTGTTGAGGGGATAATTCCAACTTTTGAAACCACTAAGCTAAAGCTAGTAACTAATTCTAAGGCTACATGTAGTGTGTATATCCATAAAAGTATAATCTATTTGCTACGTGTTGGATTTTTCTTGCTTGGGTAAAGCATAAATAATTATATACTAAGGGTGGGCAAAAAATCCAAATTACAAAATCCAATCCATAATAATCTAAATCCATATTAGTTTTAATCCATTTAAATGGATTTATCTTAAATCCAAATCCATATTTTTGGATTTTAAATCCAATCCATTTAATTGGATATGGATTAAATATGGATTGGATACATTTTTGGGTTATCCAAATTGCATTTTGGGTTGGGTTTTGACTTGGCCCGATCCAAGTTGAGCCAAGACAATCCGGGTTGATGTCGAGCAGAGCAGGCCCGAACCGATGTTGAGTCGTTCGGGCCCGGCCCAGTCGTTGTCGAGTGTCCGGGCCCGGGCCGATGTCGAGTCGTCCAGGTCGAGATCGATTTCGAGCTGAGCGGGGCATGGCCAATATTGAGTCGAGCGGGCCCGGGTTGGTGTCGATTCGAGTAGGCCCGAGCTGATGTCGATTCGAGCGAGCCCGGGTCGGTGTCGAGTTGAGCGGGCTCGGGCTGTTGTCACGGACCTAGACTGATGTTGAGCCGAGCGGGCACAAGCTAATGTCGAGTCGTATAGGCTCGGACCGATGTCGAGTCTTTCGGGCCCAGGTTGATGTAAAGTCATACGTGCCTGGGTCGATGTCGAGTCATACGGGCCCGGGCCGATGTCAGGTTGTACGGGTCCGGATCGATGTGGAGTCGTACGGGCACAGACCTATGTCGACTCGTACGAGCTTGGGTCGATGTCGAGTCGTACGGGCCTGGGTCGATGTCGAGTCGTACATGCCCGCACTGATGTTGAGTTGTACGGGTTCGGGCCGATCTCGAGTCGTACGAGCCCGGGCCGATCTCGAGGCGTACTGGCCTGGGATGATCTCGAGTCGTACGGGTCCAGGCCGATGTTGAGTCGTACAGGTTCGGGCCGATCTCAGGTCGTACGGGTCCGGGCCGATGTCGAGTCGTACGGGCTCGGGTCGACCTCAAGTCGTACGGGTTCGGGCCGATCTCGAGTCGTACGGGCTCAGGCCGACCTCAAGTCGTACGGGTCCGGGCTGATCTCGAGGCGTACAGGCCCGAGCCGATCTAGAGTCGTACGGGGTCGGGCCGATCTCTTGGCGTACGAGCTTGGGTTGATCTGGAGTCGTACGGGCCCGGGTCGATGTCGAGTCATACGGACTGGGGCCGATGTCGAGTCGTACAGGCCTGGACTGATGTCTTGCCGTCTGGGCTCGGGCTGATGTCGAGCCGAGAGGTCCCGATCGATGTCGTGTCGTTCGGGCTTGGGCCAATGTCGAGTCGTCCGGGCCTGAGCTGATGTTGAGTTGTCCAGGCCCGAGTCATGTCGAGTCGTTCGGGCTCAGGTCAATCTTGGGTCGTCTGGGCCTAGGCTGATGTTGATTCGTTCGAGACCAAGCCGATGTCGAGTCGTTCGGGTTCAGGATGTCGGGTGGATCGGGTCCGTGTCGATGTTGAACTAAGTTGGTCCGCGTACAAGTTGAGTCGGATTAGGCCCAGTTCGAGCCAGGTTAGTTTGTGTCCATATCAAAGTGAATTTAATGTATTTGACTAAGAGGATTTAATATAATTAAGAAAGAATATTTAATCTAGATTTAATCCACTTTAAATGGATTTAAGAAAAATCCAAATAAATTTGATCTAGTTAAAATGGATATGGATTTTGAATCCAATCCATTTATTTGGATTTGGATTTAGATTGGATTTTGTCCATGACCAACCCTATACCTTTTATAATTTAGCAATGTTCTTCATTCTTGTGGACTGTAATTTTATATTTGTGGGAAAATCGGAAAAATGTATGTTTGGTTTGATATTGGATCTAGTCAATCGTGATCCACATTCAAGATGAAGCTGCTTTCAGTAGTTTCGATTTTTCACATCTGAAATGTGGATCCGAGGCTCTAAACATAAAATCTAGTACGCATGTAGTAATGGCCCCTTGAGAACCCCGTACACCTCCACCAATTAGGGCATTGATCATGGACTGTTTATTAGCCTCTGAAGTTTAATGCCTATTCCGTATGTTCTTGACAGGTTATTGGCTTGGAAAGGTTGAAGTCTGAACTGCAGTCACGTGGGTTAAAATGTGGAGGTACTTTGCAGGAGCGGGCTGCCAGGCTTTTTCTTTTAAAATCAACTCCTCTGGATAAACTTCCAAAGAAGCTGCTTGCTAAGAAGTAAAGAGTGTTTTCAGATGCCAGTTCGTTCTCTGTACAGTATTTCGTAACTATCTGCACCTTTTACTTAGGTGTCAATTGTATCCTTTGACTTGGGGAACTGACCGATGCATGCCTTTTTCTGTTCGTTTATGTAGTAATAATACCTTTACCAGCAGCTAAAGGAAGCTGAACACTGTATAATCCAAGAATTATGCATTATGCATTATGAACAATTCCAATTTTTCTTTTTTTCTTTAATGTTATCAGAAAGTATTATCAACAATGGTTGAATATTATTTTCCTATTTATTCAATAATTGTTACAATCCATTCTATAATAAGTTCAGAACCGCTCAACATTCAAGTCTTCCAAATATTGATATCCATGCAACTACTATCAATCTAGGATCTCTATCATCTCTGAAAGTCAAATCATGTACAAATGGGTTACATTGTGTAATGACAACGGGGAAATATAACTCAGGACTCCTAGACATATGAAAAATTAGAATACCAAATGTCATTTTTTTGTTAAGTCAGCACACTCAGCATATTGAGCAGTTGTTAAATTCCAATAGATGGTTCCCATAATCATGTATTCTTACAATAAATTAAAATATTCAATAGTTTGAATGGTTTAAATACTTAATTAATTTAATCAATTATTTTTTTTTTATCAATCAGCCTTCCTCAAATTTTTTCACATGAACAGAAGTCACCCAAATCCAATGACATTGTAAGAAACATGGATACATTGAAGCCTCGTCAAATTACAGGTCCATGATCATGTGATCATGAAATAGAGTGTATAGGTTAGTTTTGGTTGGATTTTCTACTAGTGCTCGTCTCTTTAAAATTAAAATGACCTCTAATAATTATTTACCAGTAATAAAAGGTTTGCACAATCACAATGTGTCAGTGTCCAAATTTTTGTGAGAGTTTCAGTGCAAGAAAGAATTATGAGGTGAGACAAATATACATGGGATTTTGGTAGGAACTTTTGTTTTCTGCAACGAATCAATTCTAACCTGCAGCCATCAATTTCTAAGATTTCAGAATTGCCTTTGCACGTGCATTCTGAAATTGAAAATCTGGAGCGGAAAAGGAAATCTAGAATAGGTTGTTTTTGTGTTTCAGAAATAAAATTTCATAAAAAAATTGAAAAATCAAAATCTTGTTTTGAAAAGAAAAATTTGGAATACAAATAATATATTCCAGGATAATTATTATGGAAAGCTATTTTGGAGAGCCTAATCTAGAAAGGTGTCAGAGAAAACTCAAATATGAAATTTTATTCTAAAATACTAAATTCAGAATATATATTATGATCTGTATCCCTACTTTTATTTAAAAACTAAAGAAGGTATTTTTGTTATTTCACATTAGTGATAGGGTGTAGGAAGCAAAAGCCTTTGATAAGTGAGAGGGTGTAGAATACATGGAGTTGCAGAAAGAAGCAGCCTACGAGTTGAGCTGCGTCTAAATTTTTTCTTCACCTCCCTACCTTTTCTTACACCTTCACATTTTTTCTAGTTCCAACAATATTTTTTAATTGAAGAATAAATTGAAATTAATAAAACGTTTAATTTACATTATTTTTATAAAAATATATATATATATATATATAATTGACTAAAAATTCAAAATATATTAAATGAAGTTTCTTAAAAAAAGATGAAGTTAGTCAAATGTTCCGTTTAATTGATTTCTTTTTATTTTAGAAAATATGTTTAATTTCATTTATTTTAAAATACTAAAAAAATATTAATTTATTTAAACTAGTTTATGTGATAAACATATAATTTAACAATATTTTTTTTTAATAATGAAAAAACCGAATAAAAATATTTATAAAAATATATTTATTATTAATTTGACAAGCATCATTTTATTTTTTAAGGATTTTGGGTTTAGAGTTTCTCTTATGGAATTTCACCATATTCTCATTTTGAAGATCACATGTTATACTCGTACATGTATATATTGAAAAAAACTTAGATATAAAAAAATTATCATAATTTGTTGGAAATCGCACATCGACTATAGATAAGGATATTTCATTGTATATAAGTGAGTGTAAACCTCAATCCTATGAACTAATTTTATGGGATTGAGTCAGATTTAAGTCCACTTCTGAACATAATTTGTTTTATTTGTTTTAGTGTTTTCTAAGATACACATTTTTGTTCTTCTATTTTTCAATTGTCTTAAAGAAAAAATATTTTCAAAACTTGTTCACTACTATTTATAAGATGATTTAATAAATATTATATTTTTTTTATCAAATTTATCTTATTTTTAAGAATAAATAATGAAAAATTCCAAAAATATAAATTTTTATAAGAAATTTATAAAGTTTTTCAGTGATATGTAAATTTGGATTTTGGTTTTCTTTGACGACTTCCTTCAAGATGCATCTTTTTCATGTTTTATTCTCCCTACCTTTCTCTTCTCTGTTTTCTGTTTTCCTTCATTTTCAGATTCAAACGCTTTCTCTCTGCCATTGTCGTGAGCTACAGTTCCCGATCAACAGATGTGGAGATTCCAAGAGTGTAAATTTTTTACGCTGAACATTTATCACCTATATGATGATATATTCGAAGTAATTTTTTGGATACTGAACCTTAGTATTGATAACCTTGGGTTGGATATTGTTGTTTCTTCGTTATCCAATTATTATTACAACATAACAAGCTCACAACCGTTTAACATTAACTTATCCAAACAATGGAACGTATCACTAAACTAAGCCTCTGAAGTGTGATTATCAAGCAATGAGAGCAGCTGAATTTCGGTCTCAGATTTGTGCTTAAACCTAAAACCAATCAGTGGTCAGTGGATAGAACAGTAGAGGAGGGATGGGAAGGAGAGTTGCGGCAAAGAGGGCATGTACTGTTCATGCGAAGCCATTCATCGATGCAGTCAGCATGGAAGCAATGTGAACATTCAGGAATGCATCTTATTGTGTCTTTGGCTTTATACTCTGAGAGGCATATGGTGCAACATCCCTCATTAGGTCCTGGCACTCTTCTGCTCTCCCCCAATTCCAGTTTCTGATACGACTCGATTGTAGACTCATCCAAGCCCATCCTAACAATGGCAGGTTGAGGTGACATGCCAGTTGGTGTAGAACTCTGTGCTGCACCAATTCTGGCTGTGCTGCTTCTTCTGTACATGAAGGAGGCGTAGCATGCCATTCCAATGGCGCATATGATAGCTGGTCCAACAGTGGATAATGTGATGATTCCAAAAACTCGAAGACCATGCTGTGGACGCTCTGAAAATTCAAAATTCCACTTTGCCATATGAAAATCTTATCAACCTCACGTCTTAATAATGCTTTATTTATAAAGAACTTTTTGGTTTTAAAAAGACAACTTTGTATTTTTCCAATTCAAGTCAGTTTTAGAATCCAGAGCATTTTAAATTTCGTGTTTCTTTAATACGATCTGATTGATTTTTTTTATCAGACTTATCTTTCAAGTTTATAACTGTGATTATAATCTACTAGTATAAAATACATGTGCCTAGCACATGTATATATGTATATCCACTTTTTTTTTCTTATGATAACAATAAATAAATAAATAATTCTTATAAATCACTGTGTAATTTTTGAAGGGTCAATGTAAATCTGATTTCATGCGATAGAGAAAACCCTGAGCCATGTGCATTAGAATATGATGGACGACTTTCAATTTGCAAAAGCCACGACATCAGTATTATTTTAAATCATTTTTGCCATTAATTAAGTCTCAACTAGCAAACCAACTATTAAAGTCAAAGGGTGTATAAAAAAAAAACTTTAACTTTTCTAGCAATCTATCGTACTAAGAATAGGAAGCAAGCTTATGGCCCACCTAAAAATGACAGCTCCATTGAGAACACGAACAAATCAGTAGCTCCTTTTGTTTGTTTTAGTACTTTAAACAGTTTCCATTATCAAGTTTATAACTAATTGTGGAAAACACAGCAGATTGAAAATCAAACAACATATTACTCTCTCCATTTTGATTTATCCGAATAGTTAATTCTCCTACTTTTATAACTTACAATGCACAGATGATTGATTGAATTTGAACAATAATTGTATAGAATAATATATTGTCATCACTGTATTGAGTAAAATTAAATTTAAAAAATTATAAAAAAAAAACTCAAATGATAAATAAAGTGAAATTGAAGGAGTATATTTACCCGTTTGGTAATCAGAGAAACAACGAACTTGATCACTGTTTATGCTCTCAAATCCGCACATAGCTTCTTGTGATTCACAGTATCTACAGTCAGGTGCATGCCATGCTAATAGAAGATCTCCAGTAAGGAGTTCATCTCTGAAAGTTTCCTGATTTGGTCCCAGGACTGGAAATGAGAGTTTCTTCAGAACATGGCAAGACTGGAGCAATGAATTGGTGAAGTTGACAGAAGGAATAGCTGACACAAAAGATGTTGAATTGCTGAGACAGTCAATGGGAATGAACTGTGACCCCGTGTGCCGAGTTGGGCAGCTTAAGAGGGTGTAGTTGCGGAGTGAAGAGGCAACAATGAAGGGAGAACCTGAAAGGTTGAGACTTAGAAGACGTTTTGGAAGGCAATCATCTGGGTCATACACTTGCATCTGTTGTCTGAGGTAGTTAATGTTGCGGACAAAGAACTTTCCCGTGTAAGGAAGTGTTATAACTGTTTTGCTATCATTGGAACAAGTTAGTTTGAAACCAGGATAGCCGCAATATGGATGTTGCTGACCTTGTATTTGGAAGGGAAAACGAATAAGGATGTTGTTGTCGCTGCACCAAGAAAAATTTAGGCAATCAGATGAGGCATATGCGACAGCAAAAAGTATGAAAAAGTGGAACAGGAGCTTCAAGAACATCATTGGTTTGCAGGAGAACAAATCTGGTGTGGGAAGGAAGCAAGAAGTGGCTTGTAGAAACAAGAATCTGAATTTTGGAGCCACCTATATATCCAATTGAAAAACCAAGGCCTGAAAGTCAAATGATATTTTATGTGGTGTATTTAGTGTAACAAAGATGTGGAATTATGAGTGACGCAAGGCAATTCGCCATATGCAGAATGAATTCAATAAATATTGGTGTTTTGTCATGTCAGTGCTCAGCATATTAACTAGGCAATAGTAAAAAAGCCTTAAATGACCATTGAAATATTCTTCATGAGCTTGTATTAGTTTAATGCAAGGCTAGCATATACTACGCAGATAATCCTGTTTCGATGCTATTGATCATAAATTTGGAGGGGGAATGTTTAGTTTGTCTTGCTGCATGATGTCACAGTGCTGCAACCATGATGGCTGGCCCTAATTTATTGAAAAGTGCCAATTAATTTAACTGCGAAAAATTAAGAGACTGCTACATATTTTTAATAGATTATATATATTTTTTCAAAAACTCTAATTAAATTCAGTTATTGGAAAATATAGTCACATTAGCGATTAAAAAATTGGTAACTATGACCATATGATTTAATGATCTAAATAGTGATTATAATTTTAGTCACAAAAATTGGTCATCTAATCTATCACAAAATCGATTTCAAAAACTTAAAAATGGGTCATATTTAATATAATAATAATAATAATAATATCAATAAATAATACTAATAATAATAACTATAATAAAAGTAATAATAATAATATTAATATTAAAAAATATAATGATAATGTTAATATTAATAAATATCAACATTAATAATATTAATAAATATAATGATCGTAATATTAACATTAATAATATTAATAAATATAATAAAAATAATAATAATATCAATAATATTATTAATAATAATTAAAATAATAATTTTAATTTTAATAATAACATTATTAATGATACTATTACTAATATTAATAATAATATTACTATTATAAATAATAATAAAAATAATATTATTGTTGTAAATAATAATAATAGTAATAATAATAATAATAATAATAATAGTAATGATAAGAATGAATTCTAAACTAGCAAATAAAAAAAAAACTTTCCGAGGAACATTATGCAACTTATTGCATGCGATAACATTTTCTCATTTGATAAAAAAAGATGTTTATGAAGAAAATTGAATCTTGAAGAAATCTTGAATCTTTCTTTGAAAAAATATGTAATTTTTTTCTCTTATTTTAAATTAAAAAGGAATTAATCATAAAACAAATAATTTAATAAAAAAATATGTAAATCAATTATTTCTTAGTCATAATTAATTATTTATTTATAATGGAATTTTTGCGAGTCGATGTATTTTCTCAGATTTGAGCACTTAAAAGATTTACAATAATCAATTATATTATTCTTTAATCGATTAAAAGGTTATTGATTAATTTTCAAAAAGTATTTAAAAAAAATCATTAATGTTGACAAATCAAGTAACCATACCAAACTTATACAACCTAGTTAGAATGTCTATTATGATGGATGTATATTAACAAAGTTCAAGTTTAGAAGAGATAACATGTTGATCAAGGTTCCAATGACAGTGTTGGTTTTTATATAGTTTAAAACAATTGTGAAATATTATGTTTTTTTCATGTGGGAATGATCGTGGGTCGTTCATTTATTTATAAAAGTTTTAGTTTATGGATCTTATATTCATTTTATGCCTTAAGAAAATTTAAACCAACAAAATATAAATATATATATATATATGGAATAAAAATGTATAAATTGTACCTGAGTGGAGAGATGGGGCCCAGGCACGGTCGGTTGATGTAGTATAGTTGCTGACGTGTCGGTCTTCTTCTCTTTCGGTCGGTCGCTCCTTCTTGGTGTCTCCTTCGGTCGGGCG
>Ga0123342_1003923_pt1 | contig 23341 bp, 11 predicted proteins | sample Turbeawhitnodule_FD_89960 | JGI IMG/M metagenome (GOLD analysis project Ga0123342, IMG submission 89960) | Root nodule microbial communities of legume samples collected from Mexico - Turtle bean Mexico white nodule | ecosystem: Host-associated > Plants > Roots > Nodule | place: Mexico: Nepantla... | reverse complement strand
TGTAAGGGAGAAGCCAACTGTTGACCTTGTTAAGGTAACAGATGAAATGAAGGCATTCAAAGCTTACTATAAGCTTCGTCTTGAACGCACCAACCAACGTCACTATGGTGCCCGTTTAAAGAAGGCTGCTGAAGCAGAGAAGGAAGACAAGAAATAGTCCTTCAGAAGCCACTGTGTTATCCATATTATAGTTCTGAGAAATTTTTGTTTGAGATTCTGCACCCTTAGCTTTTGGAAGATCGTCAGTCTTAAAACATGGCTCTTACAGTTTTTTGTTAAACTCAAGTTTGTTAGTCGAATCAACATTCTGGTTTGTTATGATTATTTATTTGATTTTGTCTTCATTAAGTTGTGTTTTTTAATTGCTGGTGTGCATGTTTTCCAGGTATTCAACTTGATCTTTTTTAGCTTCGTTGACGTCTCTTGCATAACTACTTTGATATATTGGCGTTATAGCTGGATACGAAAATCAGAGAGTATAGCTAATGCAGTATGATGAGTTGGGGTGTGATTAAGGTGGCTTTCAAAATTTAATTTTTGCAAACCTCTTTACTACGTTTCCTGCAGCAGGTTATAATTATTCCTGAGCTGTGTTTGGGCCATTCAATTAATCCTTGTCTAAAAATTTCATCATAGTTTTATTTTTTGTTTCAGTGTTTTGGTCAGAATAACAAGATCCTATTTTAATTATTGTAATTTGACCTGCTTATCTTGAAAACACCGAAAAAGCAGTAAATATTCTATTTCGATGCAGTTGATCCTTGTCTGATCAAAGTATTGAGATCGATGTGCAGTATTGGTGGTAGTACAATATTTTTTTTCTGTTTTGGGTAATGAGCTTTGGCAAGTTTTTAATTTAAATGTGTTGGAACTTTTGGTAGAACAAAGCGATTTCATTAGTTACCCTCATCTTATGCAGGAGCAGGCACCTATCGTATTTGAATTGAATTTTAATGCAGTTTCAGAGGTTGGAGAAGGATTTTTTTTATAATTTTATTTGTGAAAAAAGATTGTCTATTTCTCTGTTCTGTCTATATTAAGAATAAAAATTAAATAATTTTTTATGTAAGAAAAAACTTCCATTTAAACTCGCATTAGCATCAATTCGGTAAGAATGTTCTTCAAAAATGGAAACTATTACTGTTGTCATCATGCTCGTATTAAAGTAATCTCGACTATATTTCCATGCTCCTGACATTACAGGTTTCGTGCTAAAAAATGGAAACTATTATCGTTGTCACGTCTCCATGCTATTACCGTTGTCACGTCTCCATGCTCGCATTAAACTAATCTTGATTATATTTCCATGCTCTGACATTACAGGTTTCATGCTTAAAAATGGAAACTATTATCGTTGTCACGTCTCCATGCTCGCATTAAACTAATCTTGATTATATTTCCATGCTCCTGACATTACAGGTTTCATGCTCATGGTGTCAAATGAGAGGATTCTCTTCATTGGATAAGATAAGAGTCATGTGGACGTTCATGCTTCTCATGTCATGATCGTATTTTTTTTTCTCATACCAAATGGTGAATCACTCTACAATACATGTTCACTATATACTATACACACTCACTCTTCTATTAGTCCAAATACATGGTCCAAAGTTAAACCAAGGTCTGATACATGACTAAAATAAAATCCTAAACTACTTTATAACTTATTTAAACTAAAGTGTAACTCAAAAAAAATTGACTTGGTCTTGCTGAAGCCAACTGAGTTCCAGTTTTCTTGTAATCCTCTAGTTAAGGCTCTAGTATTCTTTTATGGTGTGAATGTCTTTTTTAATATGCTATATACATTCATTTCTTCTAAAGTTGTCCTCTTTACTCCGGTCTAAATAAATGAGTATGTTGCCTGGGTATACTCCCTTGATGGGATCTTTCCTTCTTTGGTTACAATATTTGGAAGTAGTTTCTTCTCCGTGGTTGGCAAGATCAAATAATGTCTTATCATTGTTAGTTGGTAGAGAGAGATTACTCACATGATCTTGAACTTTATAGATTAATTGATGATGAAGTGTGACATATAATGCTTCAACTATATATTATTCTCCAATTATCTAAATTTGGACTTTTAGTCTTTGAAAGATAATGACTGACATTGTAATTGAGAAAGATAGTGAGAATTACGCTTCTAAGTAGTGTAGTTAAAATTGTGTCCTATCATTGCATTCTTATATGAGAGATAATTGGTGTCCAACAAAAAGACTCTTTTGAGACAGGAATGCTTCTTCTTTCACGAAAAGAGAGAATGACCCTTACCGCTTCATAATGAAGATAGGTGAAACCTTCTAGTTATCAATATGTGATGAATTTATTGAGGATTTCAATGTTAACTTGGTATTCTTGTGCTGTAGAGTGAACATTGTTTCATCCTAGAGAATTAGACATATTGATATGTGGTCTTTTGATGAAAATGGATCTATTGATTGATCTAAGAGTAAGTCTTTTTCTTCAAAGATACTATAAGGGCTGAGAAAGGAAGTTGAAGTTTCCCAAATTTCAACATCTTCGTAAACATAAAAGTATTCTATTAGGTTTTCTATTTTTGGAAAAAGTGTGTTGAAGAGAAAAATAAAAGTTTAAAAGAATCCATTCAAGATTATTGTATATTAATTTCAAGAATTGAGATTCTCTGACATCTTATCCATATTATCTTTACCAGCTTGACACATTTGTTAGACTTAAACACCATATCTTATTTTGATAGTAAACAAAATTACCAAATGATTTAAAGAAGCTCGAACCTCCATTACATATAACATCTTAATTTTTAATACACAAAAATTGAAACAAACTTCATTAGAAAAATAAGATAATTTTTTTGAATGAACTTCAAAAAGAAAATAAGATATATTTTTTTTGTTAAATTGAGGAAGATGAAGTAGCAAACAGAAATAAAATAAAATAAGAGATGAATGTGGTACAGTACAAACATGCATTATCCTAAACACAACCTTTATATTCTACATTTTATTTGGCTTCATTGTTGGATTCGAAAATCCTACGACAACTACGTCATCATTACAGTTTGCACCGTCTAAGGATTTAGATTCTTTCGTCTTTTCTTCTTTCATTCTCATCTTCTGCCTCTTATTTCTTGCTTGGTGTCATCTCTTTTACTCTCTCTTTCTCTGTCTGTTGATTCTCTTTAACAATTCACACCTTATCTCTACTATGCTACAAATACAAAATGAGTGGTTGATTCAGTTTTCCTTCATTTTCCGATTTTGTGAATGAAAAATTTGCTGGTAAATTCATCAAAGCTAGCGTCTTATCTGGTTTATGACATTTCCGAGTTTACATTTCTTAATGGGGTGGTTCAGTGGTACGCGTACTGAGGAGTTATCTTCCCCAAGGGAAAATCACACGAGGAGAGTCTCTGTTCTTCCTCTAGTGTTTCTCATCTTCTATGAGGTTTCAGGGGGACCCTTTGGTGTTGAGGACACTGTGCATGCAGCAGGTCCTCTATTAGCCCTTTTGGGGTTCTTGGTTTTTGCAGTTATATGGAGTGTTCCTGAGGCTCTTATCACTGCAGAGATGGGTACAATGTTCCCAGAGAACAGTGGTTATGTGGTTTGGGTCTCTTCTGCCCTGGGTCCCTTTTGGGGGTTTCAGCAAGGGTGGATGAAATGGCTAAGTGGGGTGATTGATAATGCTTTGTACCCGGTTCTGTTCCTCGACTATTTGAAAGCTGGAATCCCTGCATTGGGTGGTGGGGTTCCCAGAACCATTTCTATTTTGACCTTAACTCTGCTTCTCACTTGCTTGAACTATAGGGGTTTAACCATTGTGGGAACTGTTGCTGTTTTTTTAGGAATTTTCTCACTCCTTCCTTTTGTGGTCATGGGATTCTTGTCAATTCCAGACTTGAAACCTTCAAGATGGTGTGTGGCAAATCTTGATGATGTTGATTGGAATCTGTATTTGAATACTTTGTTTTGGAATCTCAATTATTGGGACTCTATTAGTACTCTTGCTGGAGAAGTGGAGAATCCAAGGAGAACTCTTCCCAAGGCTCTATTTTATGCTTTGATCCTTGTAGTTCTGAGCTATTTCTTCCCTCTTTTGATTGGCACTGGTGCTGTTCCCCTCAATAGGGAGTTGTGGACTGATGGCTACTTCTCAGATATTGCTGAGATTGTTGGAGGAGTGTGGTTGAGGTGGTGGCTTCAGGCTGCTGCTGCAATGTCAAACATGGGAATGTTTGTTGCTGAAATGAGTAGTGACTCTTTCCAGCTTCTAGGAATGGCTGAGAGGGGCATGCTACCTGAGTTCTTTGGCAAGAGGTCTCGTTATGGAACTCCTCTCATAGGAATACTCTTTTCTGCCTCTGGTGTGATTCTACTCTCATGGCTGAGTTTTCAAGAGATTGTGGCTGCTGAAAACTTCTTGTACTGTTTTGGGATGATTTTGGAGTTTGTGGCATTCATATTGTTGAGGATGAAGCACCCCAATGCATCTAGACCTTACAAGATTCCAGGGGGAACAGCTGGAGCAGTTGCTATCTGCATTCCTCCCACAATTTTGATCTGTGTTGTGATGGCTTTTTCCACCAACAAAGTACTTGTTATAAGCCTCATTGCTGTTCTGATTGGCCTTGTAATGCAACCTTGTCTCAAGATTCTGGAGGAAAGGAGATGGATTAAATTCTCAGTAAGGTATGAACTGCAGGATCTTCACAATCAAGAGAGCACTCACTCCTTCATTGGTTAGAGTTGTGAAAAGAAAATCACACTTAATGAACAGAATCTGAAATTGAAATGCATTTTGGCTTCATCCTAAGCTGAGTTTGTTGATAAATAGGATAGAAATTAGTCAGTACTCATCAGACAACTGAAGCTTGAGAATTAGAATGTTCTAAGAAGTATCTTTATTTGCCTTTCTATGTATCTATTAACTTGCTCAATATCATGCACAATCTTTTGAATAGAAGCTGATGAGTTTTGATATCTCCAATCCACTAAAAAAAATCATTAAATAAAAATTAATTTATAATATTTAATTAAAATATAAACCATTTTATAAATTAAAAAATATTTAAAATATTTTATATTATTAATAAAAATTTATAAATTAATTTTTAAATTAATATCTAATCATTAACTATCAATATTTTAACTACTTATTACTTTATATTTTAAATTAGTCTATATTAATTTTTTATAAACTAATTTAAAAACTAAAATATTTTAATAATTAATTTAGATACCAATTTAGAAACTATTTTTTAATAAAAATTTTAGTTTTTTAAATAATATTTAATTTAGTTAATATAATGATTAAATAATTTTTATCTCTAAATTTGATTATTATTTAGTGATTTTTTTTTATAGGGTTTTAATAGAAAAATCATGAGCTTTCTTTTCATGTACCAACACTTTTCTAGTCTCTTCTTGCTTACCTAAATACAAGACTTTGCACTGGAGCTTATGTTTAAGTGCACCTTTGGTACTTTTGTCCACTTACAAGTTAAATTAAGGTTAAAGTTTAAAATAAGATTTTTTTTTCTGTTTGATGATTTTAATTTTTTACCTTTTAAGTTTTTTTTAAATTAAAAATTGTTTGGTAAAAAAATAATATTTATTTAAGGCTATTTGCTTCACTCTAGGCAAAAATATATTGATATGATTCAACATGTTGTTCAAAAATAATTTAAGTAACACAGTTATTTTAATGATAATAAAAGTGTATGCAAATATTAAAGTATACACATAAAATTTTAATTTTGAAAATTTCAAATTTAATTAAATATTTTTATCACAATAAAACATGATTCATAAATATTTTTACTAGATATAACATTAAATAAACATAATAAATAATTACAACGAAAGTAAAATATTTAAAATTTTCTATATTTTCTTTCAATAATTTTTTGGATTGATAAATAAATTATTTAAGTTCAATGATGAAAACATATATAAAATATTTCAATGAGTAACTGAAAATATTTAATAAACATATTGTTGTAATTGCGAATTTAAAAACTTAGCAAAAAAAGTTTAAGATTTAAAAAAATCTTGAATCTAAATTAAATTTGAAGAAAAAAAATATAAATATTTTTAAATGTGAAAATATTATTTAACCGTGTCATTTACTTGTTTAAGTAACAATTTTTTATTTCGGTAGTGGAAATTAAGAACTCTTTCTAAAAAAGTATGTTGAGACTTCACAAGAAATAAACATAATATAAAATAAAATAAAGTATGTATGATACTTTATGGAAAATTTTAAGTGATTAATGTTTATATAATGTTATTCTATAATGTAAGTTAAAAAAAATTGTCGCTTAATATTAATATTAACTGATTATTTCATTACAAGAAAGTATTAAAATAAAATTAATTTTAGAAATTAAAATAATTAATCATTATATTAATTAAATTAAAAATTCTTTATATTTAAATTAATTTTATTTATTAATAAAAAAATTATAAAATAATATCTAAATTGATATATAATCACTTATTACTAAAATTTTAGCTACTAATTACTTTATTTTATAAATTATTTTTTAGATACTAATTTAAAATATAAAGTAGTTAATAACTTAAACTTGGTAACTAATATATCAATTTAAAAATTATTTTATAAATTTCTATTAATAATAGAAATCATTTTAGATATAATAATTTTTTAAGTCTCTAAAATATATATAATTTAGTCAATGACTAATTATTTTTTATCTTTAAATTTTTTTATCTTTAAATGTTTATGTATGTGATTGACACTTAAAAATTAGTGTTAATATGTTTACAATCTTGTACTAAAAGATAAAGATAAGTAATTTTATATTGAAATATTTTAAAATTACATTGTGACAACATCAAAGTAATATTTTTTCAAAAACTAAAATCAACCACCATAAAAAAAAAAGTGAATGAAAAAAAAGTTGGGAACACCATAAAAGAACAATTAAAGTGTAAGGGCAAAACAAAGAACAATAAGTTAAAGAAGTTATACCTTTTATATAATTGAAGTTGAGAAAAGGCAGAGGAAATACCCAACCCATTTTCATCAACAAACCAATTACCAATTACCAATTACATGCATATATACAAACAAGGAATTGTTTCTTTCACAAGAAAACACTATCAACACCTTATATATATATATAAACAAAACAACCAAAACAAATCCAATTCAAAGCATTGTGACAGAATTTCAGTGAGTAATAGAAAACTATTCAGCCTTTAACATATTTGGAGCTATGGCTTTCAGGCAGAGAACATCATCTTTACGTCCACAACTTTCTGTTCGTCGCGTGTATGAGACTTTGCAGCCTCAGTCAGAAACTAAAGAACTCCCAGAAGCTTATCTTCTACTTGTTTATATTCCTGGTTTGCAAATTTTACTTTTCTCTTAATCCATGCCTTTCTTTCAGTTCTGATATAGATTGAGTTCACTCTTTTGCATCTAGATTTACTTGATAATGAGGAATGTGTTAAAGTCATATATGGTAATTGATAGCATAATTGTCTAGTTTATATAATGGGTGTGGCCTGATAAACCTAACAAATACTCGTTAGGATAGGTTCGAAAATGACTTTGATACCATGTTACAAAGTGCACTTTAAGTCTAACTCAACCCCATAAAACCGCTCAATGAGATGAGGATTGCACCCACTTATATACAATGAAAGGTCCTCGTCTCTAATCGACGTGGGATCTCCAACAGAGAGTAACTACAATCACTTCTGAATTTTCAAATAATTCTCAGGAATTCAACTTAGCCAAACTCTGTATGCACATATCTATATTAAACTTGCAACATTAATACTCACAATATTTCCAACAACAGAAAAGAGTTTCAATTAATATGAATATAGTTCACATTTACTAGTTCAAAAATCGTCTTCATAAAAATCAACTTTACCAGATTCTATGTAAAAAAAAGCTGTCTTAAACAGGCAAATCTTGAGTGTAACTATCTTTCTCACCTAATTTTACAGGTTTTCCAAGGGAAAGTGTAAAGATTACCTATGAGGCCCCTTCACGAACGGTGAGGATATCTGGAGAAAGACAAATTCGAGGTACACTATGGCACCGAATTGACCAATCATATCCCATTCCTGATTATTGTGAAGCAGACGCACTTCAGGGCAAGTATGAAGCTCCAGTTCTCACCCTTACAATACCAAAGAAGTCCACAACCACTTCAGAAGCTGCTCCTAAACAACAAGAACCGGTAACATCCCAAGACAAAGGTGCAGTAGCTGAATCAAAGCCTGATGAAAAAGTTCAGGATGCTACTCCACCACAACCTTCAACTAGAACTAAAGTGGAAGAACCAATTGAAGACAAGAAAAGTGCTACACCACCAAGCCCTGACTTCCAGGCACAAAAAAAGGAAGACACACCATCTCAAACCCCTTCAGAACCAAGTAGGGACCAAAAGGGTCAAGAGGAAGCTGTAGAAAGAGTTGGTCCTACTGGTGAGCCTCAAATGGGTGAAAAGGAGTTGGAGAAAAAACCAGAACCACCAAGGTCAGCCACAATGCAAAGAGATGAGAAGCCTCAAAAGGGTCAAGAGGAGGATGAGCCAAAATCAACACCAACAGTGCCAACCAAAATGGAAACAGATAAAAAGCCTGAAAAGGGTCTAGAGGAACTTGAACCAAGACCAACAACAACAATGCTAACCAAAGTCAAAACAGCTGAAAGGTACCAGCAGGGTGAAGAGGAATTGGAACCAAGGCCAATACCAGGAATGCTAACCAAAGTAAAAACAGCTGAAAAAAGTCCAAAGGGTCAAGAGGAAAGTGAACCTAGATCAACACCAACCAATGAACAGAGGGTCAAAAGAGATGAGCAACCTCCAAAGGGTCAAGAGGAAATTGAACCTAAATCAACAACACCAACCATGGAACAGAGAATCAAAAGAGATGAGCAACCTCCAAAGGGTCAAGAGGAAGGTGAGCCAAAACCTGCAATAACAAATGTTTCCAGAAAGCCAACAGTTAAAGAGCAATTGGAGGAAAAGAGGATAGAAGAAACAAGTGCTGATGCTGCTAAGAAGGAAAGGAACTCAAAGAATGAAGTTAAAGAGGAACCTTATGAGTCAAGACACCCGAAAGATAAGGAGCAAGCTGAGTTTAAAGAGAAAGAAACTGAGACAGAAAAGTTTCTAGAGAAGAAAAAAGTTGAGAAGAAAAAGGGAAAGGTATCTAGCAGCAGAAGTAGTCAGAAAAAGGAAGGGAAGAGTGGAGAGAATGCAGGGAAAAAGGTTGGGGGTGTCTCCCAGGTATTTTCAAAAATAGAAGGGATATTGAATGAGGAAGAGAAAAAAATAGCAGCAAATATTGGTGCTGCAGTTCTGGTGATTGCTGCTTTGGGATATTATTTATCTTATAGGTTTACCTCTTGAGAACTTAAAACATGTTCTATTCAATCTATGCTTTCTCACACTTGTACATCAATCATAAACTGTAACAAAAGTCATTGTCAATAAAGAGCGCATGCATTCTATGATTCTTCTCTTTTTAAATAACTTATCTTTTTTAAAAATAACGGTTATATATATAATAATTTTTAGCTTTAAATATATTAATTTTCCTTTTAAGAAAGAATATACTTAATTATTGTTATAATTTAATAAATAAATTTATTAATAAAAAATTTACTTCCTATAAATTATAGACAATCTCAAATAAATCTATGAACACTAACTTTTGTTTGGTAATTATTGTTAGAGATTGTAAGATTATGAATTAGTGTTTTCCTTAGTAAAATTTGTATACATCATATATTAATTTAATAAAATTATTATAAAATATAATATATAATAAAGATAACACAACAAACTTTTAAATTTATTTAAAAATATAAACACAACAAAATTTAAAAAATATTTAAAAAATACGACAGAAGGACATTGATGTGTCTGTGTTTCCCATTAGTATATATAATATTAATAAGTTATATAAATTTTTAGTAGTTCTAAAATTAACATATTAAAAATAATATTTATAAAAAAAAATCAGTGTTATATATACCTAATATTTCTTAAAGATGTAAAATTGGTTCCATATTAACCATTCTAGTCAAATTAATTAATATATTGAAATATGACATTGTTAAAATTAACATGTCAACTTCCTTAAATGTTAGAACCAAATTGGCATATCAATATCATGGACAAAAATTAGATTTGGAGAATTTATTGTTGAAATTTAATAAACACTTAAGTTTCATTGAGTAATTGATAATGTCAGCTACTTGAATTCGATGATGGATATTTTGAAGAGTTATTATAATTAGTTTAGTATTTTAGTTGTAACCCTGATGTTTTATGTGTTGTAAGTAAATTTTTAATTTTTTATTTAATTTTGATTAAAACTATTTTAAGAAGTGTATATTTTTTTTAAATGTTAAGTTAATTTTATTAATTAAAATTATTTTTAGTGAACTAAAATATTATTAATGTTAACCGGTTTCCAAGCTAGAACATTTAGTTGATTAAATTTTCATCTTAAATTACTAAAATAACTTAATCATTTTAAAGAGTGAATCTCATGTTTTAGCCAACTAAAACACAATCATTTTAAAGAATATGAAAAGAAAAAGATAGATATAAAAGAAAAGAAAGTATAAAAAAATTTAATTTTTAATATTTAAATAAACTTTTTTATTTTTAGATGAAATTTTAATTTTTTTAATATTACGTAATCATATATTTATCCAAACACAATCTTAGGCCTAATGCAAGTTGAATTTGCTAGTTATAAAGATCCATGACACTAAATATGTGCAATTTACAATACTTACACGAAACAATACAATTGGACCTTCTCCCAATATGAATCAATTGAATTTTGTTCCAGTATTGTAAGAGTATCGTGAAAATCGTAAGAAGAATCGCAAAACCATTTCATCATATGTATCAATTGAAATTTAAAAACCCTAATTTCAAAATTGTATCCACACGAACCTATCTCTTCTTCTCTATTACACGAACCTCTTCTCCTCCAATAGCGAGTAAAACAAAAAAAAGACTTATATTACTTGGAAGTATTGTGAAAGTCTTCCAACTTATGCACCAACTATACTACTCTTTTTTTGAGGTTGTGTTGCTTAAATTGTGTGGGTAAATATATGTAGATATAACACTCAACATGAAATATGAGATTTCTTTTGTTATTAATTGTATCTTTACATGTTTATGTATCTTATATATTTAATTATATTTTTGAATGTTTATGAATCATACTATTCATGATTCATAATATCAGATCTCAGGTACACTTGTATCTCGATTCAAGTGCCATCTATTAAAGACAATATGGCAAGCAAGAAAATTTTCAAGTTTTCATTCATATTTCATTATGTATGCATGAGTCAGGACTTTACAAATCTGAATAGAAGGAGACATCCCATTGTTGTGAAGAATAGCAAGAGAAAGCTAAAACCTCTAAGAAGAAATAAATGCCGAAGAAAATGAAGTACTGGAGACAAAAAAATCCATAGCTCTGAAGAAGAAATGAAAAAGGTAAAGAATGAAGTTCATAGCTCTTAAGAAGAAATTGAACTTAAAAAAAAGGTGTAAAAGCTACGTATGAAGCTCATTGGTCAAAGTTAAAAGGTGTATTTGTTATATCGTGTTCACTACTATTTCGTTTGTTATAGGATAATAGATGATTAAAGAACAATAAGAAAAAAGAACAATACATTTAAATTGTGGGTGTAGTTCAATTAAACTCTTGATTGCTAATTCAAGTGAAGTGACCAACTAAAAAAATCAATATCCAGGCTTAAAATTTCAGATATCAAAGTAAATTCAGCTGAGTTATGAAAAACACTCTTTAAATATGAACAAATCAGACTAGAGTTATGAAAAAACGGGCTATAAGTACCGCATAAAAAATATTCATTGAGAAACATGTTTCCAGAAGTCCAAATTTAGTACATACCTCATATATGTAAGCTATCATTTTTAAATAGATTCCTATTATATCTTCCCAAAAAGTGATGTGATTCCAATAATTTCACAGGCTCTCTGTTCGCATTCTAGTTTCCCCCACCTTGCATCAACTCGTTCACAGGGGAATACTGGTTTGTCAAGGCTGATAAAAAGAACATAAAGTTTCATGCAGATCAGAAATTTTGGCACTTACACCTGATAGTCCTGTTTGCATAAATTTCATCTCAAGACATTTAAAAGCTAATTTTAATTTTTATATAAATTAATTTAGTTTATGAGAAACTTATTTCATTCAACTTCTTCAAAAGCTAATTGAACTTACACTACACATAAACCAATTTTAACTTATACAAAGTTCATTTCAATTTATGTTCTTATTTTCTTTCCTGTAAATGTCTACAGAAAAGTTTATCCAACCATTTCCTTAGCTTTGCTAAGGTTGACTGCAGCTACTTTGATATCAAGGACCAACTCATTTATGAGTTATGATCCGTTTTATATATCAGAAAAAAAAAAAACTTTTGGGCTTAATGCATGGACAATGGACAAATCGATTTTTACCTAGTAAAAAATTTAACTTTATTTACAAGGTGCGACAAGGATCAAACAACTTGAGCAGAACAGAAAATGAAGTCAAAATTTTGACCACGCCTATCAGTTTTTTATAAGCTATACTTAAAAGGGATTCTTTCTTTTCAGGTATCAACATAGCAAGGTCTTCTTAACTACTAGCAAACTGTACTACACAAATTTTAAAGGAATAAAAATTTAGAGCATTTCTTAACACTAGACTTCCCACTTTTAAAGCATATTTGTCCAAACAGCAGAAAATCAGGCCGAAAGTTTTAACAGGGCATACCCATTAACATACTAATAGTGGCTTACACTGACAACATCCATGGGCAAAAGATGAGCCACTTGTTAAAGGATACAGTGGCAATAATTACATCTCATAAACCATAACAAGCAGAACTCACCTTCTATTAACAACATTGTGAACATGACACAACCACTGAGAAAATTCAGCATGTGACCCAGCCTGTACAGGATTTGCTCTGCCAAACATGTAAAGAGCGTAAGCAAAAGGTTAACTAAACTAGAACTTTTGGAAGACTAACATGAAGATGCAATTAAGCAACATCTGAAAATTCTAGCAGATTAAATAATTCATTAACATGAATCTTTGATACAGGATATGAAGATCCATAAGACCTAAGTTGGAGATGATTAAGGTCAAAACATAGTAGTAGAAAAGTTTGACCTTTATGTTGTCAGGTCAAATCATAGTCATCTACAGTAGGATGGTTAAAAAACTAAATTACTCAATAACAATGCTAATAGAGACAACATGTGATGTGAGAATTTCAGATGAATGAGTATTTGGGGCTGTCCTCTTGCAGCAAATACGGCATGGATTTGCGCATGCTAAATGAAACTAATCTTATATACTTAGTATTGCTGCAAAAGAACCTTGTTATAAAACACAAAATGTAATGACTAAATAACTCTTTTAGAAAAAAAATAGGAAAGTAATGATAAAATAAGAATAATTTTACGGGCTATGTAGTTCAGTTGAAAAGGTAAAACACAGACAAGAAGTCTGCATTCACTGTTGAGAGGCAAAAATGGCATTATACTTAAAGAAAACCCTTGACTAAATGCCAATGGTCAAACTCTGGTAGATTATTATCCGTCATGAATTTACAATTTTAACCAAATTCATTACTTTGCACATCCATATCCATAATAAAATGGAAAATTCAATGAATAAAAGGGGGAGAGAGAAAAATTAAAATAAACAATTATAATCACATGTGATTAATTGTAGGATAAAGAGTGAGTATTGACATACCTAAGAATATCTTTAAAATGATCTGCACATTCCCTGCATGGATACATTCGAGATAATATTTGTACCTGTGTAATAATTACATCCTGTTACAACAAGATTTTACAGTCTAATAGCATAACTAAATGTCCCTACTACCATACGAATGGAATTTTGACAAAGTTCATTATTTGCCTTAAGGTCAATCCCTGGTTAGAATCTGTGTTAGATCATAAGTTTAGAACAATACTCCACCTTAGTTTAAGTATAGGGATAAAACATTCCTCCCACACACTTATTGTCAGGATAATATATTGTCATATTGACATGATAAATCAGACACTAGAGTTTTTGTAACACAATACCACAATATAAATTTGCCTGCAAGGATTTCTTCTAACAATTTCAACAAAGGCTCAAATAGGACCACATCATGTTCTAACTACTAACTTCTGGATGAAATTCTATCATTTATATCTACAGACAAAGGAAGCAAGGAAGATACCAGTTCTTTTACATCCTTCTTCTGCTGTCTTGTAGGGTTATCTGGATACTGAAAAGAGAACAAGGTCATTCATTGGAAAACATCATTTGTCAGCACTCACCTGTACATTGTCTCCTCGCATAAAATAATTCAATACTTATGCAACAAGAAACAACAATTCGGTGCATAATACATGACATAACTAGATAATTAAAAGAAATGGAGGAATTAATATCAATAGTATCAGTATAAATTGCAGTGATAAAACCTGAGCTGCTAGAGTGTGAAGTAAAGTCCAAGTAGCCCTTCCAAGCTCTTCTTTAGGCACTGGGGTTGTAGACTTTCCCTATAGAAACAAAACAATGTTTAAAAGTAAAGCAATTCACAAAATTTCATATGCATAAAGATATCCCCTGAACATATGAATCCTAGATGAACCTATTCAACTCAATCAACAATCTAACAAGGCTACAAATAATCACCATGTTTACATATATACCAACAATATAGTAACCCCCTCCCCACCACCACCACCACCACAAAGAACATATTTTTAGGGGAAAAAACGGGTGTTTGTTAAAAGCCTCAATCTAGAACTCTACAGATGCTAATCAAGCAGGCATTGCTAGTGTAGCTTAGATAAATAAGGTTTGCAAAGTAGCAAAATAATGCTTATTAAGAAAAGAAAACCCTAAACATCTCATATACGCATGTATCAACAAAGACTTTCCAAGATGACGATTTTACCATTCACACTGCTATTAGAATTAATCCTTCCCAGTTATGGGAAAGGAGATGACAGATCTATTGCATATTGTACAATCATCATATGACGATAATAACAAAAAAGAAAATTATAAACTTTATCGCAGCAAATCAAAGCATGAATTAAAGAAAACATTTAAAAAAAGAAAGTAAAAAGTATTCAAATTCAACTAGAACATAGAGTAGAGACAACAGTAGATCCAATTCAAAAAGCACAAAGAGCAAAACCCCACTCACCGGTAAAAGAGTAACAACAAAGATTAACATTGATGATATGGATACCTTGACAGCAGTATCGCCAAGTTGTACAGAAGATGTAGTTTTTGCAAGTGGAGCTTTGGTGGAGGAAGAGATAGACAAGAGAGAGCCACTACCAGGGAGCCCTGATGACTGAAGATGAGGACCTATGAAATTAGAGAGATGATGTTGAACAAAATTTGAGACTTGCTCAAAGTTTTCAAACAGGGCCAGCAGTGGATTCACAGGCATGTTACCTGAATAAGAGTAGGAGATAGCATAAGAGAGAAAAAATCACACTCAGCAAAGCCCGATATCAAAATAAAACTAAACCACATGCATATACATTCGTTCGGGGTGGCAAAGACTTGAAAACCACATAGAACTAACAGCAGCGCATACACCTTAAAGCTACGAGACTTGAAATCTAATCAAAAGATATAAAGAGCTGCAGTTTATATTTTCTCAAACATATTGAGTGCATTTAATTAAACTAGGGCCCAAATCAGACTAAAGTCTTGATTCATAAATTTTTTTTCTTTTCTTTTATCGGTTTCTTGATTCAGAATGTTGGACATCTTACACCATTCCCAATTTCACATACAATCTACAAAAAATTTGAATTGCATGCAAAGGGTCAACAAATCTCAGCTTAAGGAGACTCTTTTCTTCCCAAGAACACTCTAGAAAATTCAACCAAGTAGTTAACATTGCCCATTCATAATACACACAAAAGAAAAAGACTACCGCATCATTCTCTTAATCACTTACATGAGACAAAATCTGAAACAAAAAAAATCGCGGCTTTCATGCAGAATAGCAAAGCAACACTATGAAACTCGCAACAATTTTTATCAAACGAATGGCGTGCAAGCGTGAGAAAGCGCACTAGATAATCATGAGAACGCTTAATGTGACAGTATCATTCAAATAGTTAAATCAGATACAGAGAGCAAAACCCCATCATCACTATTGCCACTGAATACAAATGAATGAAAGAAAGGAAGAAAATGAGTTACCGCCACAGAATACTGCCACAACAACGTTGTTCAAGTCTTCTTCGTTATGACCGTCTCAGAGGAAAATGGTTCATTTAGGCTTACGTGTAAAAAGTAAATATTTAATACATGAAAAGTAACTAAATTAATTTATTTTAGTAATGATATCATTGATTCAATTTTTATTTCAAAAATATTTATAAATTTAATATTTAAATAGTAGTCATAATTAATAACAACATTCATTATTTAAAATTTCTCAACTAATGATCATGTTGTTAACAGTCTACTAAATATATTTATTTTCGTAACAAAAATATAAATATTTCATAATAAAATAAACATATTTAACATTTAAAACTGGTCACGTATTTTTATATTTTAAAATATATTTTTCATTTATTTCTTAAGATCAATTAATACTGCTTTATTTATTTAGGTTTAATCACTTTTCTGTCTAATAAATGACAAGTGTCATAGTAAAACTTTATTTATTTTTCGCCTAATACTACACCAATTTTTTTTATATATTTTGGTATGTTTTTAATTCTTAAAAGTAACTTTTATTTAAATCTAAAGTGGTGTGATTGTTGAAATTTTGTTTCCATACTTTCAGGTCAGGGATTAAAATACCTTATTACAATATATATGATGAATATAGGAACAATTTTTTGGTAAATTTGGAGAACGGTAAATTTTTTTCAAATGATCTTGGAAATTTATGGTGATTGTTTATGGTTATTTGTGGTGGCGAGTGTTGGTTATTGGTTCGTGGACTAGGTAAATTTTACAATATTTTTATGTATATTTGAACCGGAACATCATTTAGTGTAATTTGTATTTTGGAATGTATTATTTGGAAGGTAAACTTAGATCCATAAGTGTTTTTTTTTAATTATTCAATTTATAATATTTTAAATTTACAATTTGGATCGTAAAGACAATTCCATATTAAAGTTTATCTTTCGAATTGTAGAATTAAGTATACGTATTATAGTAAAAAAGTGTTATGAATGCTGAAGACAATTCCATATCTGAATTTACCTTTCAAATTGTACAATTCAAAATACATATTATAATAATAAAAGGTATTATGGATTGTAAAATCCAAAATATATTTCCAAAACTAAGATTCTCTTTCCAATTATATAATCCAAAATATATTTTTTTAAGAAAAAAATATTTTAGATGGCAGAATTGGAAAAACATCCTCAAATTCAAAAATAACTTTTTAATTTTAGAAAAAATATATTTTTATATTGTAAAATTCAAAATATAAATTTTAATAACAAAGTGTAGTAGAACCTATTTAGAAGAAACAATCAACCTTAATCATAAATCTTATTTGTGGTGTGAATAAGGTGTTCGAAGGAGAATTTTATAGTATTATAATGCCAAAGGTAACACACCATGAAGTTCCATATCAATATTCACCCAAATCTTCACAAAAAAAAGATCAAATACAAGCAAAAGGGTCAAATGGGAACATTTGAGGAAACAAAATCAATAATTAAGAGTAAAATACAAGGCAATGACTTAAGTAAGTTCACTTCAATAATTTTAAAATGAGAGTACAATTTTTTTTATCAGTTTTTAAATCTATAACTTATACAGTATAAGATTTTCAAATTTAAAATAAACAACTCATTTAAACACATTATAAATACTTTTATTTGAATCTTATAAATTGACCATTTAGTTTATTTTAATTTTATATTCCTTTCATATATTTAGTAATTTAATTCTTCAAACAATTAGTCTAAAAAGATTATTTATAAGTCATCTAAACTCACTCTTTATTTGTTTTTATGATTAACTTGACATTCCAAACAACAAACTCACAACTTGTTTTCAAGGATAATATAATATTTAAAAAATAGATCTTTATAATTGTAAAAAAAAAGAAAAAGAAAAAGAAAATAATGATTGTATAAATTTATTAGAGTACTAACATATTATTACTCCTTTTTAATGACTTGTTTTTTAACCTATCATTTTCATCTTTATTTCTAAATTAAATTTTAATTATTTCTAATAAATTTATTACAATTCTATATCACAATGAAAATTATTTATCATAATTAAAAACCATAATTTATATATTTAATTGAATCTATTTATGAATAAATTTAATTATAGTATAATTTATATATTTAAAAATATTTATTTATTATGAAGTTTAATTAAAAAAAATCAGTCTGGAGAAATTATATAAAATAAAGAAAAATACTAATTTACATATGATCATTTTAGTTTTTATCTTAACAAACTCATCAATTTGCTAACCTACCATTCTTTAAAAAAAATAAAAAAGAACTTGAGAAAGGTTTAAATTTTAACCTTCAGATGCATGTAATCTAAGGAACAAATCAAGTTTCAGTTCTCTCCATATCATATCTACACTTCTATCTCTCTCTAGATGTCCATTAACAGAAGGTTGTCCAAGCATCATTTTTCATATCAAAAGCAAAAGACAAGAAATTATAGTAAAATATGCTTTTACATGCATGAATTTGCAATAGGCCATTATTCATCAGAAAACTCATCCCCATAAAAACCATTACTACCATCCTCATCAACCAAAGATTTAGTTTTGAATTTTGATGGTTTGCTAGATTTTGAGGGTTTCTTCAATTTTTCAGCCTGCAACTCCAACACCTTCTCTGAAGGTTTCCTCTTTCTTTTAGTTCGTGTTCCCCAAGCATCATCTGCAAAGCAATTCTAAAGACTATGTAACAATTGCACACACAATATAACCTTCTTTCAGTAACAGGCAATCAGAGTCTATGTGAATGTTTGGACTAAAAGTTTGCATACTTAAGGTTGAATGATCTTCATTTTGCAAAAGTAACTCTCCTTTAGTCCATTTCAAACTAAGTTTCAATGCAAAATTGAGACAACTCAGTTTACAATAAAATACAATTGAAAACCAAACATGAAGTTTTCAGTTTTACTTTTTGAATGTACATTGAAAATCAATTATGCCTGATGTATATTTGACATGTGAAATTCAGTAAATTTGCTTGAAACACAAGGAAGAAACCAATACTAAAAGGTTCTTTGAAATAAATTTGCTGCCTGAGTTACAAATTGGGGGATCAATACTTCATTTCTTCATTTGAAAAACCAGATTTCTTAAGAATCCAAATACTTAGCTTCTAGCACATAGTGTAAGGCTTGACATTACCTTCAAGAGGACTTGAGTTATGATTCATAGTATGTTCATTTGGTCCAGCCTCTTCCGAAAGTGGGGATCCCGAGTTATTGCTATCCACCAACTTGGAAGAACTTTCTATGAACTTGTCCATCTGTTCAGGGGCATCACAAGTGGGAGTTGCTGGCAGGAAACATAACTCTTCTTCAGACATTTCAGAGTCACTGAAACCAGGATCTTTCTCCACGGTTACAATGTCAACTTCGTCATCTTCATTAACATCCGATTCTTTTACCTAAAAAAAATGTGAACTTAAGACTAAAATTTAACAGGGAAATATAAGGAAGACCAGCATGACTATCTAACACTACCTTACCTTCTCAGTCTCAGGAATCAAATCAAATTCATCTTCTCGCTCCACGTACTCCTCATTTTCCTCAAGCTCTTTAAAATCAGGAGCAAAAGCACTCCAGTTCTCTGTGTAATCTTTAGCCCAGATATAAACTATGCCATTCAAAGAAACAGATACAACAATAGGACGTACAGGATGCCATGCTAAATCAATAATGGCTTCCTTAGGTCCTTCAAGGATTTTGACAAGACGCCCAACTCTGTCCCATATGTAAATCTTGTGCTCTCCTTTACTAGCAGAACCACCAACAACCCACTCACCATCACCACTGAAGCAGGGTGCTTTCCAGTGAACCTTCGTGATTAAATCTTGAAGCTCCCGGAACAAAATTAAGCATTTTGACCCTACAGCCTTCAACTTCTCAACACCATTTAGATCATTGAGGTTTTCATTCAAATCGTCAAGTGCTCTAACTTCATCTTTCAGAGGTAGAAGATTTTCATAGATCCTAATTATTCGATCATTTGAGTTTGTTAAAAGATATTGTCCATTCCTGCTGAACACAATGTTCTTCACTACAGAACCACCAGGAATAGGAACCATGGCACGCACCTCATTATCTATATAGTTAATTATAAGAATTTCCCCCTTTGAGTTTCCCACATAAACCAGGTTTCCATTCTTACTAAAACATGCAGCAGTTGGTGAGAAGGAGGTAATTCCATCAGCACACTTATTACGTGAGGCAGGGGTTGCTCCATTATTAGATATCTCCAAGACAGAAACTTTAAGAGAAGTTGTATTTCCTGTGTTCAAGTCAACAATCATAGGAGCGCATGAGAGAGGGCATGCCAAGCAAACAGATGGTTTAGAGGAACCCGGATGAAGACGAGCATGCAGAGGCGTTTGTTGTAAAACTATTCTTGTTATTCTCTTACCACTCATAACATCCCACAGTGAAAGTGACTTGTCAGCAGCAGATACAAGAATTCGGTTACCACACTTCGACCAACAGACACTGGTTATTGGAGATGAACAATCATTATCTCGGAGCTCTTTAGCAATGCCCCGGGTTTCAAAATCCCAGATAACACAACTTCCGTCATTGCACCCAACTGATTTAATTGGTCAAAAGCAAGAGTGAGAAAGTTGATAATGTATAATAGCTCCAATTAATAATTCATAAAACTAATTTTTTATTATATTTATATACAAAATATTCAAAATAAAAATAGGCACATGCTATGCAATGCAAGTTTATGCATCAAAACAAGAAACTACTGCATAGATCAGAAAGAGATACTCAGTATGAATGTGGTGATGATCTTATTGTGCAACCTTCCATGGTTCCACTACACCCGATTGGATGCCCATACTGCTGAGACAATCTCCCCACACACTCAGCATATATGTACAGATTAGTCCCAACAACATTATGCATACCCACAGACCAAAATTCTTCAAATAATTAGCACTACCGAAAGCAATATATCTTCCTTTCTAGACCATAATGACCGGAAACATATGATAACTGCCACCATAATCCATAAATCATCAACTCAAACAAGGCATATCTCCAAGTCCTACAACAACTCTATCTCTGAACCTCTTCTGCCTTATTGTCAAAGGATTGACTGTTTAGGGTTTAGGGTTTACAGGATAAGTTTCAATTACAAACTTGCAAGCCATTTCGATACATCATTCACAGGGACTAATTCAACTCAAGTGAATACATGAGTCAACATACTAGTTTCAATAAAAAAAACGACTATTCCCCACTCAACCAAATCACACACTGCTTAAAGCACATACCAACTTAACACATACATATACACAATAATCAAAACATTCTAAAAACCAATAAAACCAAACCACATCATCCATATCATACCACGTTGTTCCAGTACACGACCGATTATAAATTGGTAAAGTAATCATAATTCCTGTCACAAAGTATCATCAATTGCCAGAAAGAACAGCAAAGCAAAACGGACAGACCTAGGTTGTATTTAATTGTGTTTTCTTTTTTAATTTTCCAAAATTATTTTATCAAAAAGATTTCAAAAACTGTTCTTCAGAGAGTATAATGGGTGAAGAATATGTCCCAGGGAAAAGAAGAATACCATAAAATTGAAAGTAAAAATATCAAAATAACTGAAAAAAAAAAAATGTTCTTTGTTAAAAGGGAATGTTAGAGAATTACCAGCAAGAAGTGTACCACGACGATTGAAGGCAATACATTTCATACACCCATGTTCCAAATACTCCTCTATCACTTCCGGAAAATCTCCCTGCAAGGGGTCTTCAATATTGCACAAAATAACCACAATGTTAGTGGGTACCCATCAATGTTAAAACTTATGAAAAGAAAAGCATGAAATGGAAATAAAAGTAACTTCTTTTTCGTTGTTTTAGTGGGTACGCATTTTAAACTCGTCAAAGGTTAACTAACTGAGTGTTATGGACATAAACAAAGAACAAAGGTTAAAAAAGATTGTGCTGGGTTGCTAAAGCAAAGAAAAGGGGCGTAAGAGAAAGAAACTGGAAGAAGAAAACGAACCAATGATTTGTGCGTTCATCGTTGCAAGAAGCTTCGAGTGCAGAGTCAGAGAGAGAGAGAGAAAGAGAGAGGTTGAAGTTAAGAAGGGGAAACTGAGGCAACACAGGACCAACAAGAACAGTGAAAGAGAAAAGAGGTAAGACAGAAATACAATAAATGTCTTTTCCTAAAATTCTATTATATTAATTATTGTCTTAAAATATTTTTAATTAATTAATTTTTAACTAAATTTATAAGTGTTAAATAGTAATGATATAAAAGAATTTGTCTTCACAAATTCTCACTTCACCTCCATAAATTTCCTCATTACTTCCATATTAATTATAAAAAACTATTTTAATTAAAAAAAAAATAACCCTAAATAAATTATAACTTTATCTTTAAATAATTTCATCTACACTCCCGCGTCCCATATTATACTTCCCTTCCAAGTAGAATGTGTAAGACAGTTTCATTAGTTTTAATCTTTCAATTTTTTTTTAAATTTAAATAAATTAAATGAAGTATAACTTCATATTTAAAATAATTTAATTTGCACCGCACTCCATATTTCTCTTCCAATCATCGTTTATAAGAGAAAACAATTTCATCATTTGAATGTGTATAAAAGTAGTATTAACTTAAAAATCACTCTATTCGATATTTCATATTTTCTAATACGAAGATAATTTTTTTTTTAGTTTTATACTTATTTTTTCACATTGTTGTTTTTTTTGGATTTTGTAAGTTTCAAAATAAATAAGCAAAAAAAACACAATCATCATTAACCACTACCACCACTTAAAAATTAAAAAAAAAAACACTAAATTTCTATCATAGTTATAATGGTATTGTTAAAATTAAAAAAAAAAATATATATATATATATATATATATATATATATATAAAAAGATATAAAAAAAAATTTTTTTTTTTTTTTTTTTTTATATTTTTATATATATAAATAAATATATATTTTTTTTTTTTTAATTTTAACAATTCCATTATAACTATGATAGAAATTTAGTGTTTTTTTTTTTAATTTTTAAGTGGTG
>Ga0123342_1003922_pt1 | contig 23343 bp, 18 predicted proteins | sample Turbeawhitnodule_FD_89960 | JGI IMG/M metagenome (GOLD analysis project Ga0123342, IMG submission 89960) | Root nodule microbial communities of legume samples collected from Mexico - Turtle bean Mexico white nodule | ecosystem: Host-associated > Plants > Roots > Nodule | place: Mexico: Nepantla... | reverse complement strand
GCGACGCCCTGGTTGGGCGACGCCTTCACCTAGGCGACGCCTTGCCTTGGCGACGCTTCCTCTTGGCGATGCTGGCACTTGGCGTCTCTCCACCTAGGCGACGCCTTGTGTTGACTTTGACTCTCCAGCCGTTGACTTTGACCTTGACTTAGTCAACGCCCGGATACGGGACGGTACATTTTCTGTTTTCTAAGTTGACTAGATTTAGTTATATGTGTTTAGCCATAATGTAGCTTTTCGTAGGAAATTTTGCGAGAATCGCGTGGGTTCTAGTCTGTCATTCATTTGAATGTAGATATGTATGGTCAAAGAGCAATAATTTTATTTGATAGTGCACAAACTTATCTAACTTAGTAAGGAGGGATTTGTTTTTATTTTCTTAGAATAGATAAGTGTGTCTATAGGAAGTCCATGCACTTGATTATTTTAAAGATAAGAGTTAACTGCAGAAGTAATTTGTTTTATAGCGGCAAACCCTTCTACAAGGAGATTTTTTTAACTGGTGTTGGTCAAATTGGATGATGCAATAAGGGAGGTATTCAATCCACAAATATGCAGTACATTGTGTTGCCAAGGTGTACTGTAAAAATCTGAAATCATATTGGTTTAACTGTCATGACCTTTTGTTTGATATTCTTTTTAGTTTATTGGACTTTACTCAGGTTATGTTGGCCTTCGTGTAAGTTTAGGGTTATTTTGGAAGAAAACTTATATTGTTTGTTCTCGAAGTCCATAGTACCAATCTTATTTTACGGCTCTCTACAAGTTTCAATAGTGGTAGGTCAAAGGTGAACCAGTGAACAGTTACCAAACTATATTTAGTTTAGAATTTTTGTTAGATACTATACTATTGAGTATTGGCCTGATGTTGGATATCTCCTCGTTCTTTCATGTTCCATCTCTTAGTTTAAAATCGGATCAATCACTATTATATGTATGTTTTTCTTATTATTAATATTTTGAAAATTTGTCCTATATGTGCTTTTGACATTTGATATTTCATCTAATAACTTATATTCTGCCCTGTCTTCAGGCTGTTTTGAAGGAGTATGCAGAAAAGAGTACAATGTTGACCCTTGAGCTAGTTAGATGCAAGCTGACACTATTCTATGATTACTGGCAGATGACCGAGGTACAAGGACACACTGTTATACACATAATCTGGGTTGACACTATTCTATGAAGTTTGGGTTTTTAGTTACAATTGATGTCTGGTTTATATAGTTGGGAAGTCTTACCGTGTCGGTTTCAATTTCTTAAGTGAAATTTAAGCCTAATTCAACTTCACAAAACCAACTTGTAAGATGTGGTTTGCATCCCACTTTATATATATATTATGATTTGGCCATATCCCTAGTTGAGTGGGATATCCAACATAATTCGGGGAGGGCAACTTATATATTTGTTGAAGAAATTTCACTTAATTTGATATGGTATTAGAGCTTATAGTCTTTGTAATGGCCTATTCTTTGATAGGCTCACTTGGTTTGGTAGGTATTTGTGGAGGGGGTATTGGGAAATTTCACATCACTTGCCTTAATTCTTGGAGTATGATTTATATATCTGTTGGGCAACTTTGCTCAATGCCATTGGTTTTAGGATAAATTTTGACATGATATCAGAGCCTATAGCTCATCTTGGTAATTGTCTATTCTGGTAGACTTGTTAGTTCTAGTAGATATCTGTGGAGAAGGGCTGTTAAGGAAGTCCCACATCATCTCCTGACTCAATTCTTAGGGTGCGGTTATGTATTTGTTGAGCAACTTTATAATGTCAATTGGTTTTAAGATAAAATCTGATATATATCAGTAGTTATTTTTTAAATTTAAATTCACATTGATGTATGCAACCAAGAATGTTTTTTGATCAGTTTTACCTGTTTGGTGTTCTTTATTCAACTTCAAATAGTGAATAAAATAAAAAATTATCAGGTCTATATCACTGTTGCAGGTATTGGAGACCTTGCTGCCTGCGGGTATGATTATTCCTTCAGCTTTTGAGACTGTTGGTCATATAGCACACCTAAATTTGAGGGATGAACATTTACTGTACAAGAGGCTAATTGCAAAGGTTTTTATTTTAGAAATAATTTTGGTTTTTGCATTAAATGTAAAATGTATTGCAAATTCTTATCTGAGTTAATTTATGAAAGGCTACTTTCATATCCAGGTTGTGCTGGATAAAAATAGGCCAAAGATAGGAACGGTTGTGAACAAGATTGATTCCATTCAAAATGAGTACAGGACCATGCAGCTTGAGGTTTTGGCAGGAAACCACTCTCTTGTGACTACAGTAGTTGAGAATGGAATTCGCTTTCAGGTTGACTTAGCAACAGTGTATGCTCTTATTTCCATCCCTGACCAACATAGAAGACTTGATTTACTAATTGCTCAATTAATGTCATTTCATGAAAATGGTTTGATATGGTCTAGGCATAACCTTAATAAGATACTATGATTGGATTTTCTGTTTGTGTAAGACTGGTGAAACAAGTATATCCTTCCCTGATCTGAAATCTATGTGTAGGCTAGGAATCTTAGTAAGTGGGTTTATGCCTAACTCAACCTTACAAAACCGGTTTGTAAGTTGGGATTACATCCCACTTATATATTATAATCTGGCAAATTCCTAATCAATGTGAGTGTGAGATTAAATATTTATGAGTGGTCTAACAGGAGTCCAATAATGGTGGCATAATAGCTCCAAAAAACTTGATTAGGATAAACTCTGAAGAACTCTGATACTATCTTAGTGAGTTTATGCTTAACTTAATCTCACAAAATTGGCTTATAAGGTGAGGATTGCACCTCATTTATTTATTATAATCTGGCCTAATTCCTACTCGATTTGAGATCTCCAATAGAATTATGTGATAGGTAGCTACAATACAAGCAAGAAAAACTAGAAGGAAGGACTTATGTATGAAAATGTTTGTATTACAGTGACATTAGAATAAAAGATTCTGGTATATTCTACGTACTGTGGTATATGAATGAAAAAGACTGACAGTTCCCATTCCAAACCTAATTCCATCTTCTTTGATTAATATTCTCTCTCTCTCTCTACAACAAACCCACATGCACTCCCCTCATGCTCTGCTGCTAGGTTTGCAGTTACTTAATATTTCTCTATCACCCCTAAGACTGACCAGGTGCATCACACTTTTTACCTCCTTACATACACCATAGGCATCTCGGGCCTTGGGGCTGCATCACGATTAAGAAATGTAGATTTTGATATCACGATTAAGAAATGTAGATTTTTGACTTTTTGTTGAAAAGTTTTATAAGGAGTTTTCTTTGGCAGGCATTGGTATTTGGTGTTCCTATGAATTATAGATAGATTTACATTTAAGATTCTCCCTTTCTTTCTACTCGTTCAGACATAGTTTAGTTTGTTAATATGGTTATGGGTATTGATACATTTACTTGTATCTTTCTGTTTATAAAAACGTCTTATAAAAACTGTACATTTTAGACCCTTTAGTGTCATGTGTACAGTATATGTTGTCTCAATCTGTCTTACTGTCCATGTGTTCTTCATCTCTTTCCTTTAAATTATTGCTGAAGACAGACAACTTTGTGCACTTCATAATGTTGGAAATGATGTTTTCTAGATGTTATGGCATATGTATTGTTGCTTTTCTGGATACTAAGAATCAGTTCCCCCTTCAATGCATATAATTAGTACATGGCGAGCCTTTGTTGTGACCTCCAAATATTCTCTGTATTCCTCTTTTAATTACAACATTATTCTCCATATCTAGAATCAGGCAAGAGAAAGCCCTTCATGTTGTACTGGTTATTCACATGAACGCTTTCAATTTTTCATCACAATTGTTCACTATGTATGAATAGTTTTTTCATGGAAATTAAAAAGTTGGTTAACTAAGATAATACGAAGGGTAAGAGGCAAAAAAATGTATATACAAAAAACAGTTACAAAAATCAATCCCGGTTATTACTTGTTTGTTATAGATTACAAAGACATTATCTGTTTTGATTGATTTAGTACCTTTGAAAAAGGTAGACAATGAGCCAAAATCTTATTTAGGAAGGTATGATTCTGTATTTGGAAGTTTATAATATTAATTCCAGATTAGTAAATTGTAGGGTATGGTGTTACTTTTGAGTGTTAGTTAAGTCTTTTGTTAAAAAGCAGTTATGGTGGATTGTGATGGCAGATTTCTAACCAGCTGTCATTCTATAGAGATGGCGTGCCAGGTCTCATGTCATGACCATACCAGAAGTGGCTGCCATGGCAGAAATGGTGGAAAGACGGTGTTTGACCCGATCCAACCCAATCCTTAATTAAGATATCCCCTAGAAACCAAATCCAGGCCCCAAACATTAAACAAAAACTTAAACTGCTTCTGTAATAAGGCATTGATGGCCTAAAATCTAATTTGGACAGATACTATTCTGTTTTAGGAAGTTATTAGGTTGTTATTATTATATTGATTTGGATCAGGCAGTTAGATGTTATGATGTAACTGCCTGCTACAGTGGTATACAGGTTGTGCTACAGATTTGTAAAAGACAATTAAGGCATTAGATTATTATTCCTTGTGTTTTAAAGTTGGAAACTCCTTGTTAGGGACCCTGTTTTTGTACTCAAATGGCCTAAAACAAGATTATTTGCATTATTATTCTGTGTGTTTATTTCTTGAGTCAAACACTAGATTGGTTGCTTTGACTCTGGACCTCAATGTCGTTCAATAACCAATAACGGTTATAGCAATGTAACACTATAATATGGTGTATTTTACCCTTCCGCCATTGGCAGCTTGTGAAGTGAGGCCAGCTACGTGTTGCCATAGGCTGCATGTTTATATGGCAGAACTTTGGCTTAAGAACCTTACTGGACCTACATTGTTACAGTATTGCATGCGAGTCAGTTACTGGTTTCACCTTTTGCATATATTGATTATTGTTATGAAATTTCATTCAATGAATATGGAATCTAAAATAAAAGGTAAATTAATATCTATTTTTTTTTTTCAAATTTTAAAACATACTCAGGAAATTAGGTAAAATAAATAAATGCAAGAGTATGAATGATCACTTTTGTTTCTTTTCTTCTTTTTGTGCAGATATTGGAGTTCTAGGCTTGGAACTGAAAGACAAAGGCTTCTGAGTGGTTTCACTCGGACAGATGTTGTCTGTATGTGTCTACCCTTGTAAAATAAGCCTACTTATGTGATACCACTTTCAATATCTTTTAATTATTGTCATTTTGATAATGGAATCTAGCTGGTTAGAGCATCTGATGTGAAATGTTGATGAGTGATAACAATTGACAACATTTTGGTTTGTTTGCTGTGAGTCAGAGTTTGAAAATAAAAAATCTGTCAGAAATTAGAATATATGGACATATATTATCATATATCTGAATCTGATCAAATTTTATATTACCCTTTAGGATTAATTTTCCTATTTTCCTTTATATTTGGATTGGTCTCCGTGTTTCCTTGTCTCATGATTTGTTTCCCCGTTTAGTTAGAAGGACTATGCTTAGTATAAATAAGAGTTAGTACTCTAAATGTAGGAATGAGATTGATGTAAAATGCTAGGAAATGGAATATTATCCAATGGGGATTTTAAGTTATTCAACAACATTTTGGTTTTGGTTCAAAAAGTGCTCACTAATGTCATTTTAGTAATTTGTTACGACATAATTTGTAGCCTGCTTCTTGTCCACAAGAGATTAGTTGATTTATTTGTATGATATCTGTTAGAAAAACTGTTTCAGATATTATTCAGAGTAGCAATTGCTCTTAAATGGAATACAAAGACTTAACTAAAAATCCTAATCTATGATGGATATAATCTATTCCTACAATTCAGAACCAATGACCCCGTACAAAAAATATAAAATATACTGTCAGCTTATTAATCTTCTTAATTATGGAATGTAATTAAGTATCCTAATTATGTAACTAACACTGTCCAAGGAAATATTAACTACAACATAAATCTGGGATTTTGACACTCCCCCTCAAGTTGGTGAGTGGATGTCATCCATTCCCAACTTGCCAATAATAGACTGAAATGTAGCACTACTTAGTTCTTTTGTCAATACATCTACAAGTTGATTTCCAGAGGGTACAAATGGTGTACATATTGTCCCATTATCCAACTTCTCCTTTATGAAGACTTTTTCTACTTAAACATGATCATGTTGCAATAGATTATGTGCAATATTTATTATTGACTTGCTATCACTATATAATTACTTAGGCTTCTTCCAAGCAATCTTCAAGTTTTAAAATTATCTTTAACCATAGTATTTCACAAATTCCTAAGGTCATGGCTCTAAACTCTGCCTTTGCACTTCATCTCACCACAACATTTTTGTTTCTTGCTCCTCCAAGTGACTAAATTTCCTCCAATAAAAGTGCAATATCCAGAGGTAGATCTTTTGTTGTCTATAGAACTTGCATAATCAGCGTTTGTGTAGGCTTTTAATATCATCTCATTCCATTTTGTAGACATATATCCTTTTCCAGGGATTCCTTTCAAGTACATCTATTGGTCTATGGTCTGTCATGCCTGTTTCTTCCAAGATATTTAAAGCATATTTCCTTTAAGAAACTACAATATGCCTTTCTTTGATTGGGCCACTTCAATGACTAGAAAGTATTTGAGACATCCAAGGTCTTTGGTTTGAAAGTGATTGCTTAAGTGTTTGTTTTGCCGTGAGATTCTAGTAACATCATTATGTCATCAACATACACAATTAACATCTTTCAGAACAGGTGTAACAATAAAAAACTAAATGATCTTCTTCATTGTGTTTCAGCCTAAAGATTTGAACAATGTGAGTGAATTTTCCAAACTAAGCACGGGGAGATTGCTTGAGAACACAGAGGAATTGGTGTAATTTACAAACCAAGTTAGACTCCCTTGAGCAACAATTCCAAAATGTTGCTCCATGTAAATATCCTTTTCTAGATCACCATGAAGGAAAACACTTTTTACATCTAAATGATGAAAAGGCCAATGATGTTTAGTTGGCATGTTAAGGAAGAGACCCACAATAGTCATTTTGGCTATGGGTGAAAAAGTATCACTGTAAGCAAGGCCATTAATTTGAGTATATCCCTTACCAATCTAACTTCAAGGCGATCAACTTCACCATTTGCCCCAACTTTAACTGTGTAAACCCAATGACAACTAACAACCTTCTGTCCAGGTGGAAGAGGATTAAGTGCCATGTACCATTATGTTCAAGAGCCTGCATTTCAACAATCACGACTTGTCGCCACCTAAGATGATCAAGTGTCTCTTTCGCATATTTAGGAATGGTAATAGAAGATACTGAGGAGATAAAAGAACAATAGGAAGTAGTCAAATGATGATAACTTAAAAAATTGTAAATAGGATGAAGATTGCATGTAGAGTGAGTATCTTTTCGAATGTCAATAGGCCAATTTGAATCTTCATCATAAAAAGTCTTTATATGGAACAATGATGGTGAAGGACTTGATGAAAAGGACTCATTATATAGTATTGGACTACTCATTTGAGTCTGTTGTTGGTAGGTGATAAAAGGAGGGGGTGATGGTCTAGGAGATGTTTGAGGAGAGTAATTAGGATTATTGACAATGCTAGGAATATGATACACAAAGGTCTCAACTAAAGGCAAATGCAAGATTTGTTGTATAAAGTTAACATCTTGTGTGGACGAGGAGAAGAAAGGAGTTTCTTCGAAAAAAAGGTGACACTTGCAGACATGTAATATTTTTTAGTGTCAAGGGAATAACATAGATACCCTTCTTAAAGATGAGAATGTCCTGAGAAGACACATATGATAGTTTGGGATGAGAGTTTGTCCAATACACAACCAAAGGCTTGAGGAGAAATGAGAAATAGAGGTTCATTTGGAAACACAATGGAATATGGAACTTTATTGTCCAAAGAAGTAGAGAGCATTCTATTAATATGATAACAAACAATAAGGATGACACCACTCCAGTGATGGACATGTATATTGTCACCAAGCAATAAGGTACGAACAATTTCAGTTAAGTGTAATTTTTTTCTCTTTGCTATATCATTTTGCTAAGGTGAATGAGGATAGGTGGACAGACGTAAAATGTCATGTGAATCTAAAAGAGTGGAAAAACCAAAAGAAAAGTATTCTTTTGACATTATCACACCTTAACTTGGCCAATTGGCTTTTAATTTCATTAAGGAAAGGCACAAAGATATTGAAAAGTTTAAACCTACCTTTCATTAAGTAAAACACAAGTACAACAAGAATATTCATCAGTAAAAGTGACAAAATAAGGAAACCCAAAGGATGTGACTTGGTGTGGACCTCAAATGTCAGAATGAATTATAGAAGAGACAAAGCTGCATCTTGTTTCAGTTCTTTTTTGGAAAAGAAGACTCAATATGTTTTTGTAATTGACATAACTCACATTTTGAGACATGGAGTTTGTTAAGTTCAGGAATCATCCTTTTTAATTTTGATACGTGTGGATGACCCAAACGATCATGCAAAAGCTTGGGATATGGATGCTAAAGAAGACATTGATAGTCCAGTGCCAAGATAGTAGAGTTCTCCGGATTCATGTTCTTCACCCATTATGACCTTGTATAACAAAAGAATTTGCATCAAAGGTTAACTTACGGAACAATTTAAAGATTTAGTTAATTGACTTGAGGAAATTATATTAAAAGGACAATTAGGGACAAGAACATTCTTTAGGTTCAAAGAGGGAGATTTGACTAATACCTTGAGAAGTAACTTTGGATCCATTGCTAAAGTGACAATATGAGAAATCTTTTGGACAAGAAATGGAAGAAAATAAGGAAATATTACTAGAAATGTGGACAGAAGCACTTGAATGAAATATCCATGGACTTTGACACTCCAAGGTTTGAGAAAGGCAAGCTTTTGACAAAATTAGATTGTGTGAAAGATTCTGCTTGGCTGCTGGATTTTAACTTGAGATATTCTTGATATATTTCATCTGTATATTATGGTTCAACCTTATTAGATTGAAAGGTGTTTGTTGTCTTGTGAGGAAAACCATATAACGAAAAACAGTTATTTTCAGTGTGCCAATTTTCCTACTAAAGGAGCATTGAGGATGTTTGCATTCACTTTGAGAAACGGAAGGCATATAGGAAGAGGAATCCACTAATAATCAGAATTTCAGTGACAGTAGCAAACCAACAACTTAAATCTCTCGCAAAAGGAATGGGTGTCAATAGTCAGAAACAGCAACACTGTACACCCTGCAGCCAGTGCCATCTGTAAAAGACAATAAACAATGGCGGAGGAAGAGTATGAGAGAGAGAGAAGATGAAACCCAACAGAGAGGAGATATAAGCCTCTCAGCCAAAGCTGAAAATAGAGAAACAAGGGTTGAAACAGAAACAAGAAGGTCCAACGAGCCTTGTGAAGGAGTCGTGGAGTTGCTCTGTTGATGGGAGGTGGCACATGGCCTTCATGCGCCAAGTTGTAAGGAGTAGAGAGGCTACATGTGGCGGCGTGTGGTAGAGAATCAGAGACTGTTAGGAACCAAGAATTATAAAGAGAAGAAAAGAAAGGTTTTTATTGAATAGAATGAAAAAAAACAAGAAATAGGAGAGCTAAAGTTCAATCTACAAAAATATTACACACTGCCCCACTCCCCTCTCCTTCTTTCTTATTTATATCTAACTAGCAAATCAAGTAACTAATCTATTCTAATTCTGACCTACTCCTCTCTGTGTATCCTAACAGTATCCTAACAGAGACACACCATATCTTAATGAGAAGGAGGTGGTCGGCAGGGCAACAGAAGATTACAGGATTCACTGTATCTTAATGAGACGAACTAGACTAGGTGTTCGTAGTGGAAAAAAAAAAGATGACCAGTGGAGGTTAATGCTGCACGGCTGTGGAAAATCACAACATAAGCAGAGTCGGATCGACCTGCACTGATACCAAATTAAGAATGAAAAAATGATAAACAAAGGCTTGACAGATTGATTCTTTTTGCTGTTCCATGTTATTTATAAAAGTAAATTACATCAAGAATACCAAGAGTTTACAAGGAAAAGGCTATATCTAGGTAATTAATTCTAATAAGAAAAAGCAGCCTTTTAGGACTGACTTCTTAACCTATCTAAACAAGTTAAGTTATATAATCAAGACAATTCTAACACATAATAACATCAAATTCCTACATACAGAATCTGGACACAAGTATGTCATCAATGATGTAATTCTTTTCGGAGCTTTCCAAAGATTTTAATGCATGTGCATATCACGGTTGGATAGTATTCTGGAGAAACTACTTGGAATCTCTAAGACATTGGGATATACAAGGTTGACCAGGGAAAAGAAAAATTCCAGAGGCTTGTCAAGACTAGGTTTTTTTCCCTTATAGTTTTCTTAATTTAGGTAATGAATACCTAGTCTGCACTAACTTCATTTAAAAGTTGCTGTCAGAGATTTGAAAAATGAACGCATCCTTCCCCCTTGCAACATTATGGATTGTTCTTCTTTATGTTAATCGTGATGAAAAAGTATCCATGGCTTGCTTACATATGTATCATCATTTGACAGGTGATGTTTTCTCGGGAGTTGGTCCTTTAGCCATATCTGCCGCGAGGATAGTTAAGCGTGTTTTTGCTAATGACTTAAATCCATATGCAGTTGAATATCTGGAAAGAAATAGTGTTCTAAATAAACTTGAGAAGAAGATTAAGGTATGATTGCTTGTTGAGTGAGTATTTTCGTTAAGATGTTTTATGGACTTTTCCACATGAATAGATAATAATGAAAAAAGTATGTTGGAATTGGAATCCAAACTTGGAGTTGCAATTTCTTGGTTCATGTTAAAAGAAATGCAACTTATTCTTTTCTTCAACATTTTTAGACTTCTGTAGATTTTTTAAGCCTATTTGTGAAGCCAAGAAGAATGGACACAAAAATACACACGGAAATAGTAAAATATGAAATGTCCTATTAGGATTTGAAATAGTGCATCGTCTGTCATAAGTGTCTTCAGGCACTACTCCTTTCTTGAAGTGTTCATGATTTATAGGACGTGAGTGAGTAATGGTTAAAAGGACGTGCTGTTTATTTTAATGTTATGAAAAACCCTGGCAGAAGTTGCATTTGAATCTGCATGTGGTAGCACTACTTTTCTTGATGAAATTTTATGCCAACTAAGGTCATTGTTTGTTTCTCTAGGTCTTCAACATGGATGGAAGAAGGTTCATTAAGTCTCTTTATGCCAGTGATATATCTCAGTCCATCACACAAGTGGTTATGAACTTGCCAAGTGAAGCTGCAGAATTTCTAGGTTGCCTTTCTTGACAAGATCACTATTTCTTTATCTGCACAATATTTTGTGACACTGTCCAATTTTGATCCATCCCACTCTTCTTTCTGGATAGTACAATTAAATACGTTGAACTTTTCTTAATTTTTCCCCATCAATGGTTGATAGTTCTGGAGTGTAGGGTGAATGGGGGCAAACTGTTTTTCCCTTACTGTTTGGACTGTGTTTCAAGTAGTTCTGAGTAGTGAGGGTTGCAATGGTCTGTTCACTCCTGGCCACTGCATACATCATACATAAATATATTCCTTTATTGAGAGGAATGGTTGGAAATTGCAAAAAGCAGTGTCTCGATGAGTTAAAGCCTTGTCCAAATGAGTTTGAAGTTGTATATGGTGTTTTCGATTTAACTACAGATCATGAGCTCAAAATCATCCTAATGAAGGTGACAGTAAAGGCATTACCACTCGTTCCTATAATCCTACTCACTCGTTTTAAATTTTTGGTCATAAGATAATCTTACTCTATAAACCTAATGGGGGTTAGAGTAAGAGCGTTAACACTTTTGCGAACGAGATAATCCCTCTTTTTTCATGTCTTGGAAATCTTACTATATAATTGCTTAATTAATGGCTTGGTCATTGATGTGCTGTTTGTCTATGTATTAGTGGAGAATTAAATTTTCTGTGAATGAGATTAGTTACTAGAGTTTTCTTAAATATATTATAAACATGCAATGATCAGCAGAGTTGGGAGCTGATGTACACGGTCTGCTACAATTTTTTAGTTACTTTCTGTAGGAGTAAACAACTATAATATCTAGATTTAATTTCTGAATATGCTTGGCTTCCTCTGCAGATGCATTTCGGGGAATATACAAAAATAGACCTAAGGATGGCGAATATACTTTTCCAATGATCCATGTTTATGGATTCTCCAAAGCGCGAGATCCAGAATTTGATTTTCACGAGGTTGGTTGCTGATATTTTGTGTATATTTTATGTAGGGTCTTTGATTAGATATCGCTAATCACTTTTATTTTTGACTTTGCTGTTGGGCTAGTGTTATGTGTGAACCTTTCTCTAAAGACAACATCTTAATAAACCTCTTCTGATGCAGAGAATAAGAATTGCGCTGGTGGAAGTAGCAGTCAAAGTAGACGTGCGACGGGTACGACTTGTTGCTCCTGGAAAATGGATGCTGTGCGCATCATTTATTCTCCCTAAAAGTGTAGCATTTGCTAATTCCACAGTTGATACCTAAACAGTATTTAATTCATTGCACGAAGTAAATTTTTGTTGCGTTGCATGAGTCGTCTAAATTGATATTGTATATATTGGTAACATGAGGTATTTACTCATTTATTTTTCCAACCTTTAGGTCTGTAGCATTACTAACTAGTGGATATAGAAAAAAGTAACAAAGCCCGTAATATTGAATTGTCAGAGCTGCAACCGGCTTGTTCCAAGTTTAATTTAAATTGCTTTAATCATATGGACCAAATTGTTATACTATATATGATTAATTCATATTATTAATGCTATCTCGGTGTGTAACCATTCAAACTTGCAAATTCTTTTAATTGAAAATAGCCGAACATCCGAACATAAAAGAACGTTTATGGTAGAATTATCGAATGGACTTACTACTAGTCCGACGCAGTGCCTTGTACCTTAGCAAGAATGGAGACACCGCAGAGTCTCAGCAACCAATCTCAGAAAAAAAAACATGTTATTTAATTTGAATTTTAAGACGAAAATATCTTAAACTAAATCTGATTTTGAAGTTTCACAGCATGGGAAGATCCTTTCATGTCATTTTTAGTGGCTCTTGAATTCGCTCCCAGAAGTTTCTTGTACAGCTGATGCTTAACCTGTTTATGCACGTCTAACGGGGTCCACTGCATTTCTATTCTCTCTCATCTTGTTGTGGCCCCCATGCTGCTAGGTATCCCTCCTCCCAACCCTCAGTTGAAGTACAGGTTTGTACTAATTTAGGTTTTATTATGATTTATGAAATGCCATGTCTTTTAGCTTAGTGGTTATAAACTAAGGATACTGTTTGTACACGTATTGTTCTATAAATTGAGAAAATCAAAATAATATTTGGACCAGTCAGTTACAATTTGGTGACAGGTTCCCTTTATGAACGAGCTAGACTTACCTCTATTGTTGTTAGACGATCCCTCACCCCCAATAAGACCTGTGTGTGTACATGATGGATCTTTACTATGTACATGTACGTACTTGTATACGTATATGATCGGTAAAACTGTGATAGGTCGCAGGTGGAGGACAGCTGAGGGATCTGTGGGTGTGGGTTTTATTTGCTGGGAGTCTGGGGCATGTGCCAGACACATTGCTTTTATGTCTGGGCCTTTTGTTTTATAATTGTTTTGCTTTAGGAAGGTCCAGCACAACTACCAGGTGACAGTGACATTTTCATGCATCCAAAAAACACGCCCTTTCTGTTCTGCAATGAATGCTCTCTCAAGCACATACTCAATTCTTTGATCCTGTGATCCCTGGACGGTCCGGATAACACTAGCCAGCCAGCCCAGGCAGCAAAAATGCTATTCTACGATCCTGTTCCTTTCATCAAAATCTTGTGTGATACATGTACTAAATATATCCAACCCTATGTATTATGTTTGTACTCCCTGCCCACTATGCGGTTGGTTGTGTGAAGGAGAAAAGAGTCCATTGGGATGGTAGGTGAGGGCAGAATGGTAAAATGGAAGGGTGAAAGCAGAACAAATCTCAGTTCAGATTGAGATCTAAATAATGATCTCTGTGGGGGTGGTCCTTCCCTTTTGATTGTCTTATTGGTATGGATATGTGAGGGAAAGGGGAATGGGAGTTGTAGGGGAGGGATCTCTTGCAATTTAGTACAAAAATGGATTGGTCCTTCACAAGTTGCATAAAGCCAGAACCAACAGTTACTCTAACTGCTCCATTCCTTTATGGCAATCTCTACAAACAAACAATTTGTATTAGTTGCTTACCTCCTCCACTTCTCTTCTTCTCCCTCATTAAACCACCCCCTTTTGTTGCTAAAAAACAACAAGGGGAAGCCTCATTTCAGATGGTGGATTCCTCTATATTTATGAAATAAAGTATGATTATATGTTTAGAGCACATAAGACCACTTCATGGCCACTCGATCTTCTTTTTCATCCTTATTCACATCTTAAAATAAATTCCAAACAGAAGCTTCATTTGTCGAGCCACAGTGGACAGATTAACCACAACACATGCCCACGGAAGTTATTCTAAATTTTTAAATTATTCCATTAAAGCTGATGAAGCAATGGTTTTTAAATTATAGGTGATCATTAAATTAGGATAATATTAGTTCAATGTTCATTAATTCAATTATAATTGAACCATTTGTCAAATAATATTTAAATACAAGATTAGTAGTGTTTTTAATACTATATATTTAATGATTAATATTTAATTGATATTTTTAATACAAGAAGTATATTATTTAATGGTTAATAATAGTGGTATGAAGTGGTCCCCAGTTAGAAAATGCAAATCAAGGCCCCACCACAGCATCAAGAAGAGAGAGTGATCCCAAACAAACAAATGTCAATGATTTTTTCTTTTCCATGCAAATGAAGGGCACAATCTGCTTTCCAGGAACCCAAGAATCCACCTATGTCTGCTCAATCCCAGCAATGCCCTCTCTCACTCTCACTCTCTCTCTCACACGTGCCAATTCTCTCTCCTCTCAGCCGCCTATATTCTGTACCCACCTCCCTCCACGTGGCACAGGGACCACACCTTCTAGTGGGCCCTACCACACAAATAAATAGTGTTCCTCTCTAAGACCACCTTCTATTGTATGTACATCAGATAAAAAAATCTTGGGTTGGTCACGCGGTTTGGGTTCTATGTCCCAAACACACACTCCTCCAAACCAATTCTTAGTTAAGATTTGCAATACTGGTTTGGTCTCATAGGATTTGCGTGTTGGTATTTCACTTTTATGAATATCTTGTAGAATACCTCCCACAGCATTATTGGCGTGCATGTCAAAATTAATTACTATATATCAGATACTACTAAGTTAGATATAGTAGTAATATTCCATTGTTGAAGACTTTCCTAGCATATTAATAAGGAATAATAAATTAAAAATAATTAATAATTCTATTTTAAAGAAAACTAATAAAGAAGAGTTTAAGTATTTCCTATTATTTGAGAATGATGAAAGATTTAGAATTTTTGTATTTGATATTAATGTCTGGTTTGAATTCAGTCATTAATTAATTAGTTGGTTTAACATGGTAAAGGTTGAGTTGCAAAATACGTGAATTTGTTGCAATGCATTAATTGATGGAGGAACATTGGATATTGACAGGTTTAGGGATTAGGCGGTATGAAATGATGGTGAAAGATTTTATACACAAAGAATAACAGTGAATGATCAGGTTTGAATAGATTTGGCTTTCATAAAGAAGTTGTGAGTAGTGGAAAAAACACATATATTGATCAAATATTAAAATTCCAACAAAAGAAAATACTAGCACAAAAAATTCAATTGTCTAGTTAAGTATGGATACAAGTGGAAGTTTTAACATAGGATAAGTTATATAAATTTCATGGCAGTGATACTTTTACTGCCATTAAACAGCTAAACCAAAAACTTCTCACAACATTTACTCATTGATTGTTTCACGTGATGTGAATTGCAAGATTCTGCATATTTTCAGAGGCTAAGAAAAATACCGGACTGCATGGAACAAACAATCACAGAATCGTGCCTAAAATATAGGTAAAACTAAGAGGTAAGACTTACTTTTATTGGTCTGAATCACATGAACAATGCTAGGACTGACTAAATAAAAAATAAAAAGAATAAACAGACTAATATAATAGGGGACAATGATTTAAGCTACACATTAATGATACAATTAATAACAAGTTTAGTTGCTTTATTAGGGTTTTAAACAAAGTGAGAAGTACACGAGATCCTTGATCATATTTGAGAAATATTATAGATTGAAGTCTACTAATATAACCAATCACATGCATGTTTTGAATAAAACAATTACTTGGATGAATAGAACATCCATTGAGTAAGTAATCAACAATAGAAGATGACATTAACTATATCTTGAAATCACAGGGAATTATATAGGCTTTGCGTGGAAACTGTGTAGGGAGAGAAATTTTCCCACATTAGAAGGCACCACATGGGTTCAACTTTTTCTCATTTCCAAATATGAGAATAGAAAGGCCATCATTGCAAGCCTATTCCATAGGCAGATTCTCATAATTCATGATCAAATCTTACTTCATATGATTGCCAAAAGACCGTTTTCTAAATGCATTTCCACTTAGACCGATAGAAACTCATAATAACATGAGCACGGTGTTGATGTGCCCAAAATCCTTACTTAATTAAGACAAAAGAAGCTAAGAAAGAAAACCAAAAGGAGATTGTTATCTGGAAGAAGCAGAAAAATATGGGAGTGGAACTAGAATAAACACAAAGCGAAAACAAAAATCAAATACAAGACCCAAAAGCAACACACACGTATAACCATTGTCCTTTCACCATTTCACACAGGCAGTTTCTGCTTTGTTTTCACTGAACTCTCTCTCTTTTGTTTTTCTCTCTCTGTATATATCGCTCCTCCTTAAAGCCTAAAGCATTTATCAAACAGATTCTCTCTTCTGTTGCATTGAGTTTTCTTTTCTCCTCAAACAGTTACCATGGCTTCTGAGCACAACATGTTCCATGAGGAAGAAGGAAAGGATGAAGCTGGAAGAAGCAGAAGCAGGAGCAGGAGGACAAATGGGAAGGGTCCAAAGAAGCCACCCCAGAGAGGTTTGGGTGTGGCTCAGTTAGAAAGGTTGAGGATTCAAGAGTCTTGGAAGAAGATGAGTGAAGGGTCTTCTGGAGTACTACCAGTAACTGCCCTCCATGATCATCATCAACAACAACTTTTTCAGCGTCACCCATCACCAAACCTTGGCTTTCAGTTTCAGTGCCCTCAACATGTGATCAGTGGAAACAACAATATTGGTGGGGGCTGGATAGTTCCTAACAGGGTTGTTGGTAATGGTTCCTATGGATCTGGTCCTCCACTTTTGGTTGGAACCCCTCTTGAGACCTCGAAAGAGCTCTCTTCAATCCCAAATCTCCATTCTCAACCTGAATGTTTTGATTTTTGCCTCAAGGTATACATTACTCACTTCAACACCATGGCATGTGTATTAATAAATTATATGTTAGGTCATTAATTTGGATGTCAACCAATCATGCTTCTCATTAATGGCTTGTGATTAAAAATGTTTTGTTTAATTTCTGTTGAATGTTGATGATAATCCTAGTGTTGAATATTTCATTGTTGAGCATTTTTGTGTGTGTAAGTGTATTGTTGTATTCGTCTCAGAAAACACGTTTCAATGAAGACAATGAAAAGGGATCAAATGCAAGGAGAGAGAGGACTTTGGAGATATGGCCCAATGGCCATGATTTTCTCGGATTTATGCCTCAATCTTCTGTCTCAAACCTTGTTGGTGAAACCAGTGATTTCTACGACAAACTGGCCAGGCATGATTCTGCTAGTGCTTATGCTTGTGCAACTCCCAATGATGAGGTAGATTCACATCTATTGATTTGTTTTATTTTATGATGGTTGTTGCTACATGTTTAATGTAACATTCTTTAGTGTAGCTATTTTTTTAGAAAAATGTGTACATTTTGAAATTAAGGTTGTATAATTAATATCTGGGTTTATAAATTGGTTGGTTTTTTATTGTGTTAGTGTGTAGAGGTTGTGGCGGTTCACAGGAGGGGAAACTCAACAAGTGGCAGGGTTTTCATGGAATATGAGTTTTTCCCAGGAAAAGATGGCAGAGGCACTACTTCCAAGGAGCTGGAATTTCCCACAACAGGTTCAGTTGCTGTAGGTAGTGGTGAAGCTTCTTCTATCACTGCTGCAGCCTATGGAGATTCAGCTTCTAATTATATTGATTTGTCTCTGAAGCTCTCACGCTAGAAGCAGATGTAGTGACCCCCTTTTTGGTGTTTGCTCAAGTACAGCTTTTATGTTTATTTCTTTTTGTTGTTAAACTAATACCAAGCTGAGCAATTCTATGTATGTCCTCCTTAGGAAAATCCCCTCTATGACTCTATCCTACACAAGATTATGTCATTTAATATTTTCCCATTTGTTTTCTCTTCTTTGATCCATACTCTTAACTAATGTTTGGTATATATATATACTCACATGATATTACTGTGTAGTAAGATAAGAGAAGTGTACATAATAGTTTTCCACATGTATGACAAATGCTCTAAACAAATAAACAGACAGAAAATAACATTATGAATTGGTCAACTTGATATACGGGCTAGGCATTTCTTGGTTCTGGACTCTAAACCCTAGCAACTGTTTCATATGATACAACACTTTGCAGGCTTCTCTTTATTTTATTATATGTTACAAGGGGTTTCTGTTTTAAAGTTAATTTACATCTTTTATGTGCTGAAACACATGACTGGCATCTCTGTCTTGCCGTTTATGGGAGTTAAGTAGTGCCTTCAGAGAATGCTCCAAAAACCGTGAAAAGGGTTCATAAGAATGGATGCAAATGCCAAGGACCATACACTGGCATTCTCATCTGGCACCTACAAAAGCAGGAAAATGAATCAAAAAATGAAACGAAAATACAAAGAAAAAAATTTGAAAACAATGCAAGAAGTTACTGTCTGAGCACAATCACCTTTTGTTTCTTTTTCCATAGTAGTAGGAGTGGCTGCTGGTGGTGAGTACTGAGTAGTGAGTAATATACTGTATGCCTCACCAGGCTATGGCTATGTGTTTGAAGCCATGCTGAGGACAAGTCTGCGACGGGTATAAATATGTTCAGGCAATAAGGCAGGAGACTGTCAGTAGAAGTAAGGATGTGGAAGCTTTTTCCACCTCTTTTTGATAGGGTGCCTTTATCATCTTGTCCTACTTATGCTCACCTTTTCCTTTTGTTTTCTCTCTAGCTTGCTATTGTATTTTTGGTCATGCTCTCACTGCTCATCTCTTCCTCTCACCCTTTTCTCACAGCTCAAAGATACAAATACTCATACTCTCTCCCCTATGCAGCTGTTGTATTGTACATGTCACTGCATAGATAAGCATGTGATCAAAGGTTTAATTTATAAGTTATAAATGAAAAAAAAAATATGTTGAAAGGGATCAACATAAGTGAGTCTTCAAGAGATTAGTTTATCACCCAGAAATAAAATCTCTGGCATTACATAAATGCGAATATATGACATTCCAAAAACTTTTGTGCAAAAAGTTTGCTAGACATGTCATAGAGTTGATGCACATACTGTAGTTGTGGTCTAATCCTCAGAGTAGGGATTGGTTAACATGTTTTTTTTGGTCAAAGTTACATGTTTAATCTAGTTTTCAGAATCATGAAAAACTATTAAACCACTGAGTTTTATCTTTGCTTTTTATTGACACATAAAGCACATACTCAAGCTCTCAATCATGATCTTCTTATTGAAGGATGTAATTGAGTGCTCATTATATGTTGTGTGTACTTTTTCACACTTTTTCATAACATGCATGCTGATGATAGATAAAACCTGCAGTAGGGTTTAATTCGGAATTCATAGAACATTGATGTATTTGGTTTACATAAGGTGGAAGAGAAGGGCAGAGGTGAAGAGATATCAAGATTCATGATTATTTTTGTTTAGCAGAAGGAAGAAATTAACATGAAAGAATATTATAATGATAAGATATAAAAAAAAATTATGAACAAAGAATAAATAATATAAATGAAGTATTTAAACATGCTCAAACCCATAAACAAAATATATAATTAATTATATTATCTCTTAACAGTTTATCTGTATTTTTATTTCTATATTTAATCAATTATAGGCATTTATAATTTAAAAATAAGTATTATTGAAGTTTTATTTATACTGTTTATTTCTTCTTTCTTATTTTAAATACATATTTTTTTTATATGTAATAAAAAAAATTAAATGAAAGTACTATTAAATACACACATTTTTTTCTTATTTATTTATACTCTTTTTATATCCTCATTCTCTAACTAAAATTGTGATGTATATGAAATGATATGCATCTTGAACATGATAAGGTTGTCTCAGTCATTTTGTTTCTTGTTACTGTCTAAATTTGGATTACAGGATCTTTAGTCCATGAGCGTTCTTAGAGTGGAGGTTGTCCTGGAATAAATATTAAGATAGCGTTAATGATTATTTTTAATCATACTTTTATTTTAAATAATTTGCAATTATGTAATCATTAGAAATAACAAAGAACAAAGTAAAAATCTTATAACTATTTTATTAGAATAAAAAACTATTATATTTCTTTTTTGTTTTCATAAACAAAAATATAACAAAATCATTCAATAACATTTTCTTTAAAATAATTGTTTAATAAACTCTTTATTATTAGAAGATAGGTTTTACATCTTATTTATAAGTTCTACCCACAATTATATAGTTTTCTTACTAAAGTTACGTTACTAAATTCTTCATAAATTATATATGTATTGACCAAAAGATATATTTTTTATAAGCGTATTGACCAAAAGATTAGTAAGAAGACATTAAGAAGAGTATTTATGCAACGAATAATCATCTTATTATTAGAATTGACTTTGTCCCAAAATTTGGCAAGAACTTGTCTTACCCTAATATTACTTCTTCATGTTTTACGTCTATAGTTCGTTCAAACCTAAATTCCACTTCTTTGGAAAATCCCCCAAATTTGTGATAAAGTCGTTTTGGGATTGCACATATTTTATCCAATAGTACTCTTCTAATTGGAAGGCTCATTTTTACTTCACTTTAATAATTTCTTCCTTCATCTAACTATCTCAATTGTTCAGGGAATCAAAACATTTTGGATTATATTTGGATTAACATAATCCATTATACATTTATGAAGTTGAAAATATATTCTAAATTATATAATCTGAAAATTATTATGGTATAATCCAAAAATATAATTGATATAATCTAAAAATATATTTTGAAATTGCGTAATTTTAAATCTACAAATTTGTTACGGATTACACAGTTCAAATTTATTTTATATAATATAATACAAAATATGTTTTTATATTATATAGTAAAAATATTATTTAAATGTAATAGTTTATATCTTTCAATATGAAGGAACTAAGAAAGTAAAAGTCAATCATTTAAACCAGAAACAAAACATAGTGACAATTGTATGGTGTATCTGGGACATAAGAACGAAATTATTTTCAAACAGGAGAAGGTCCTAAAGAAATTCCATACATGTCCCAATTTAAAGTTTGGACTTTGTTGAAAAGTAAATTACCTACCTTTACTCACTCTTCTTCAAATTATCCTAGTGCAAAATGAAGAAAAGAACGTTATTTATTTAGTGCGGCTTTACGCTTAAACGCATTCGTAAAAAACGCGGTGACATTTTTGAAATTAATTTGATTTACAAATGCGGCTAAACGTAAAAACCGCATTTGTAAATCAAGCGCTTTGATTTACAAATGCGGCTGTGTGTATAGTCGCATTTGTAAATCAAGCGTTTTGATTTACAAATGCGGTTGTGTGTATAGCCGCGTTTGTAAATTAAGCGCTTTGATTTACAAATGCGGCTGTTTGTATAGCCACATTTGTAAATCAAAATGTTTTGATTTACAAATGCGGTTATTTGTATAGCCGCATTTGTAAATCAAAGCGCTTGATTTACAAATGCGGTTTTTACGTTTAGCTGCATTTGTAAATGCTTTTTACCCTAAATTTTTTTACGCGCCTCACCACTTTCGTAGTTTCTTTTTGTTCTTGCCTTTCGTTTGCGCTGTTCATCCTTTTCGTTTGTCTCTCGTTTGCACTGGCGTAAGAAGTTCATCTCTTTCGTAGTCTTCATTATAAGTTTGTAAGTTTTTGAATCGCTTTCTTCTTCTCAATCTTCACAAATGTATGTTTTTTAATGACTTTCGTTTCCTTGCATTGGTGGTCGAAGGTACTATTCCATTGGCTCTCCGTCGCTGCTCCGCCACCGCTTCCGCTGCTGTCGCTGTTGCTCTTGCTCCCCTACCACTCTTCACCACCAACTTTGGTTCACGCACAAGGTTGGTGTATACTGTTTTAAATTTTTTAAATTTTTTTTGCATTTTTTTTTGAATTTTTTATTGATGTATTATAATTTGTATATTTTAAATTTTATATTATTTAGTATTTATAATATTTTGAATTTGTATGTTTTTTATGTATTATAATTTGTATTTTTAAAAATTTATATTATTTAGTATTAGTACTTATTATATTTGAATTTGTTCTTTGTAATTTATATTAAAATTTATATTATTTAGTAGTTAGTTGTTACTTTATATGTTATATTTGGTAATAATACGTTCTGGTATTGAGTCTGAGGGTGTTCGACCCTCGGCAAACGTGAGAGATAAAATACTGATATAAAAATCCTAACCATTCCAGAATATATAATGGATCGAAATTGGATGAATTCTGTTCGTTTAAGTGAGGAGTACGAAAGAGGAGTAGAAGAATTTATACAATTTACACAACATAACGCGATTAATAGTGGTCATGATGGAGCAAAGATCAGGTGTCCGTGCGTTAATTGTTTGAATGGAAGGATACTAGATGTTAATAATATAATGAGGGAGCACCGACTATGTGATGAGTTTCTTCGATCTTATACAACTTGGTGAATTATTAAATTTACCACGTATTTCCGTAACTGAAGAATACGTGGGTCCACCATGGATGAAGCAGTATGATGTAGATGATGATCGATTGGAAGACATGATTCGTGATGTAGGAGCTGAGTCTTTTGCAAAAGTGCATGGATATGGAAGTATGTCAACCGATGCAGAGACTCCATTGTATCCTGAATCAACTAACTTCACACGGTTGTCGCGGTGTTAAGATTGATGAATTTGAAGGCAATAAATGGATGGACTGATAAAAGCTTCACGAAATTGCTTCAGTTGTTGAAGGATATGCTTCCAGAGGGAAATACTCTACCTAATCGTAATTAT